>ENA-OXFN01000472-OXFN01000472.1-human-gut-metagenome-genome-assembly--contig:-NODE-472-length-12722-cov-6.99021_pt1 | contig 12722 bp, 6 predicted proteins | sample MGYA00249366_ERZ652265 | MGnify/ENA primary metagenome ERZ652265 (study PRJEB26925, sample SAMN05826980) | human gut metagenome | biome: ENVO:2100002; feature: ENVO:00000062; material: ENVO:00002003... | reverse complement strand
AAGGACGTATTCGCCAAAATGTGGGATGAGCCGGCCCTCGCCGCAGCGCAGGCCGCCAAGCTGCTGGGCTTTGAAAAGGCGGATTCCTCTTTTCTGGACGGCATCGTGCGGGAAGTCATTTCCGCCAATCCGGACAAGGTGGCGGAAATACAGGGGGGCAATGAAAAACTCCTGAACTGGCTTACCGGCCAGGTCATGAAGGCCGCCAAAGGCAAAGCCAACCCGAAAATCGTGACGGAAGCGCTGAAAAAAGCCCTTTCCATGGAGTAACCATAAACAAAGAGCCGCTTCCCTTCCCGGTGTCCTCTCCTTGCCCGCAGGGCATCACGGTTTGAACAGCTTCCTGTTTCCGGCCAGAGTGTTCCATACCTGCTTCACTTCCCCGGCCAGCGTCTGCTTCATCATGGCAAGGGAAAAGTCCGCCGCCTGGCCCATACTGATATAGGGAGGCAGGGCAAGGGCGTCCCTGTCCACATGCGCGTCCAGCAGAGCGGCGCCCGGATAATTCAGGAACATGTTCACCATCTGGTCCACCTGACTGGATTTGTCCAATAAAAACCCCTTGATGCCAACGGCATCCGCCACGGCGGCAAAAGAGGGATTGTTCAGGTTGATCTGCCACGGAATCAGCCCGGCCGCCTGCATTTCCAATTGGATGAAATCCAGACAGTCATTGTTATACACCACGATTTTCACCGGCAGCCTGTACTGGACAATCGTGATGAGATCCCCCAGCAGCATGGACAGGCCGCCATCTCCGCACAGGGCAATTACCTGCCGTTCGGGGTATTCCATCTGCGCCCCAATAGCCATTGGCATGGCATTGGCCATGGAGCCATGATTGAAGGAAGCCAGCGTCCTCCTGCCAAGCGTAGCGCACAGGAACCTTGCGCTCCAGATACAGGGGGTGCCGGTATCTACCGTAAATACGGCGTCGGATGCCGCATGCCTGTTCAGGGCGGTCGTGAGCTGTTCCGGCCGGATGGGAGATTCCTTGTCATTTCCTTCCATATAGGCGTTCATCTCTTTCACGTCCCTGGCGTGGCGTTTCAGGGCGGCGTCCAAATGCCCGGAATCCGTCTTTTCCTGCACCATGTTCAGCAACGCCTCCGCCGTGACGGAAACATCCCCGCAAATACCCAGGTCCAAGCGGCAGCGGCGGCCCAGCACTTCACCGCGCCTGTCAATCTGCACGATTTCAGGTTTGGTGGGAATGAAATTGAAATAGGGAAAATCCGTCCCCCACAACACGAGCATGTCGCTTTCATGCATGGCCTTGTAGGCATCTCCCCATCCCAGCAGCCCCGTCATGCCGATGCCCAGGGGATTGTCATGTTCAAAATAATCCTTTCCCCTCCATGTGTAGGCAATCGGAGCTTTCAGGCGGTGCGCGAGCCGGACGACCTTGTCTTCCGCTCCTGCGCAGCCGGCGCCGCAAAAGAAAGTAATGCGGCGGTGGTCGTCAAGCATCCGTGCCAGAAGGGATACGGATTCATGTTCAGGAACAACATTCTCCCGCGTGTAGGAAGGAGGATGCACCAGATTCTTCATCTTCGCGGGGGCGTCCGCAATGTCTCCGGGCAAGACGACGACGCCTACGTCGCGCCTGGCCCACGCGTGCTGAATGGCGGACATCAAAATGCACGGGGCCTGGGAAGCTTCCGAAACCAGTTCCGCATATGCGCTGCATTCCTTGAAAAGCTGTTCCGGATGCGTGGCCTGAAAATATTCCATGCCTACCTGGCTCTGTGGGATATGGGAGGCAATGGCCAGCACCGGGGCATGGTTCCGGTGGGCGTCAAACAGGCCGTTGATCAAATGGAGGTTTCCGGGGCCGCTGCTGCCGCAGCATACAGCCAGATTCCCGCTCAGCTGGGCTTCCGCGCTCGCGGCAAAAGCCGCCACTTCCTCATGCCGCACATGAATCCATTCAATGGTCTTCCTCCTCCTCAAAGCGTCCGTAACGGGGTTCAGGCTATCCCCCACAATTCCGTAAATTCGCTTAATTCCCGCCTTTTCCAAAATTTCAACAATCTGATCGGCTACCCTGTACATGCAGCTTAGACACCGTCAATCTCTAATGGATTCATCCTTATGTGTCATCTTCCCGCCTTTTCCGCACCAGGGACAATACCTGCGGTTATCCCCCAATATAAGAAATAATAAGGCCGCCGCCTTTATCAGGCAGCGGCCTGTGAATTGACCAGTTCTCTGGTGGAAAACTGTCAGGAACGGCGGCGGCGCATCATCATGACGGCCAGGCCCAGGATTCCCAGAGAAGCCGAGGCCGGTTCCGGAACCTGAAGGCCGGCAAAACCGGCAATCCGATCCGCAGCAAGAGCTTCATTCGTCCATTGAATTTCACCCCATGTAAGGTTGGGATTAATCCAGCTGGTGACGGAAGACTGATTGCCGTTCATGTTGCCGTTATAGGATAACGAGTCAAAGAAATCTCCGTTCACATAGACATCCACAGCCTGATTTCCATTTCCTCCCGTAACGGATAAAGTGATATTCAGTAAGCCGCCCGTCAAAGAAATAGCACTTTCAGAAAGGTCTCCTCGGGATTGGGAAAAAGCGCCTGTAGATGTCGTCAAGGCTCCATCCCCCATTCCAAGCTTGCCGTCAGCAGCCAGGTACAGGCTGTTTGCCCCGTAACTGTCGGCAGGCCGAGAACCAAAATATCCGAACAGCGCAGTCTGAGATCCCGTAGAAAGAGAAGAAGAATCCAGCCAGAGAGAAATCGTGTAACTGGAAGCATAGAAATTACCGCCATAAGGAATGGAATCACCAGGAATAACGCTGCTTGAAAGACTTCCGAACGTCATATCTTTTCCCAATGCAACACCTTCAGTTGTCGTCTGCGTACCGGAAGTGTAAAGCGTTCCGGATTCCGGAGCAACAGAGCCGGGAGCCGCCAACGCCGGTACGGCACAACACGCAGTAATAGCCATTAATGCTAATGTTTTCTTCATTTTTTATGTATGCAGGACTGAGTTATTAGGGAGATATTCCCCGCCCTCTGTATATCGGATTCCAAATCCGCTCTTTCTCTTCTCAACCGGGGAAGAGGGGGATAAGACTTTTTTACTCTTCAAACAAATTTGTAATATTCTTATTTTCTGCAACTTGTAAACATACGCAAATAAGGCGCAGAATAATTTTTTTTGCAGCGGTTTTGAAATTGCTTGTTTAGGAACAGAAATTCTTTTTCTCAGAAGAGAAAAATCGTAATAATATTTTCATATCTGAAATGTTAGGTTGACTCCGGATTTGGAATCCGGTTGTTTTCCCACAGCCATCAAAAAAGCAACATAAGATTTTCATATTCAATAAAAATCATTTTTCTTTCACTCCATTTCCAGGACCTTTTTCTTGAAAAAGATCCTTCCCCAAATTATCCTGCCGCTAGCTGTAATATTATTTCATCATGAAATTTTTCAAAACACCCCTTGTCATGGCAACCCTGCTGGGCTGCCTGCCCACATCCCCCGCAGAAGTCGCCTTTCCGGGGCCCGCGCCCGGAACAGCCAGCGCGGAACAAGACGCTTCCGGCTATACTCTTTCCAATAACATCCTGACGGCCAAATTTATCCTTCGGAACGGAAGTCTTTCCTTCGGAGGAATGACTTCCAAACTGGGCCCCGTCGCCAAGGCAGGGGATGAATTATTCATCATCAATCTTCAGGACGGACGGAGCATTAAATCCTCCGAGCTGAAAGCGGGAAACGTCAAATTCGTATCCCTTCAGCCCAATCCCAAGGCATTCAGGCTGGCTGACCGCTTCCCGGGAAAAGCCGTCAGCGCAACATTCCAGGCTCTGAACGGAACCTTTCGCATTTCCTGGCGCGCCGTGCTCAGGGATCATTCCCACTACCTGCGGCAGGAACTCCGCCTGGCAAGTACGAAACCCGTCCAGATGAAAAACATCGTAGCGATGCAATATGACCTGGTAGAAGGGAAAGCCGGGGCTCCCTCCGTTTCCGGAAACGCCAGAGGCGCACTTATCGTCAATGACCTGGCGTTCACCGCCCTGGAAACTCCCATGGGCATCAATACCGTGGGAGGCGCCGGAAATATGGAAGGGGGAGAAACCGCCATCTGGAGTGCGGACAAGTGGTCCACAGCCTCATGGACCGGAAATTTCAATGTTCCCCAGGAACTGAAAAAGCAGTACGGAGAACAGGTTTCCAGTGCGGAAGGCCCGGTTTCCATTGACGGCAAAGGAGCATGCACCGTCACTTTCCAGTATAAGGGAGGGGACAAGGGCAACAATAAGCTGAACCTTGCCGGCGTGCAGCTCCTCTCTTCCAAGGGGGCCGTTCTTGACTCCGATTTCCACAACGGCAGCACCGGTGATTCCAATGCCGGCAACACTTACACGGTACAGGTTCCCTCCAGGGGAAATTACATTCTGCGCTACTGGGCCCAGACCAAGAGCGAACCGATTGCCAGCAAGGGGGAAATCACCTTTTCCCTGCCCGTGCGCACGCTGGCGGAAAAGCAGGAACCCCAGGCGGACGAATCCCGTCTGGCCCAGGGACTCTGGAGCCGTAAAACCACCTTGCAGCCCGGGGAAATATGGGACGTATCCTCCGTTCTCGGAATTTTTGCCCCCGGCCAGCAACGCCGCTCCTTCCTGGCCTATATGGAACGGGAACGCGTGATGCCCTACCGCCCCTTCATCCATTATAATTCCTGGTATGAACTGAACATCAACCGCAACAATGATTCGGACCCCGCCAAGCGCATGACGGAAGAACAATGCCTGGCCGTCCTGAAAGACTGGCAGGAACAGTTTTACCAGAAACGCGGCATGTCCATTGACGCCTTCGTCTGGGACGACGGCTGGGATGAATTCAACAGCCTGTGGGATTTCCACAAAATGTTCCCGCAGGGGTTCAAGCGCATTGACGCCGCCGCCGGCAGACAAAAGGCCGGCATCGGCACGTGGCTGGGTCCGGTGGGGGGCTACGGAGCCTCCAAGGGCAAGCGTCTCGCTTACTGGAACGTGAAGCATCCGGACAACAAGATCGGCAATTTCCAGCTTTCCAACAAGGAATATTTTGACGCCTTTGTGGGCCGCTGCTCCCAGATGGTGAAGGACTACAATATGAAGTACTTCAAATTCGACGGCATCAGCACCCACTTCCATGCCAAGGGGCCCGGCAACGAGGAGGATGCGGAAGGCATCATCCGCGTGCTGAACGCCCTGCGCAAGAAAAAGGGGGATCTTTACATCAACTGCACTGTAGGAACCTGGGCATCCCCCTTCTGGTTCCGTTATGCGGATTCCGTATGGAGGCAGGAGAATGACTTCGGCACCATCGGAGCGGGCGACAACCGCGACAAATGGATCACCTACCGCGACCGCCTGGTGCATGAAGTTTTTGTGCAGGGCTCCCCGCTAATGCCCATCAATTCCATGATGACTCACGGCCTGATGGTCACTAAATTCGGCCCTCCGGCCTGCATGCCCCGCGATCCGGAAAACGTCAAGAAAGAACTTCGTTGCGCCACGGCTTGCGGCACTTCCCTCCAGGAGCTATACGTGGATCGGGACCTGATGAACGCCAACGGAGGAGTCCTGTGGGACGAACTGGCCAAGGGAATCAAATGGATACGCCGCAATGCGGACGTTTTGGACGACGTGCACTGGGTGGGCGGCAATCCGTGGAACAAGGAAACTAACGAAGGGGCCGTGTACGGCTGGGCCGCATGGAATAAAAACAAGGCCACCCTGGCTCTCCGCAATTCCTCCGACCAGGAAAAGAGCCTGACCGGAACCCTGCGCAGCATTCTGGATATCCCTGCGAACGTCAAGGGCTCCATCACCTTCAAGGATTCCTATGACGACCAGCGGACGCTGGACGGCTTCTCCGGCAGTTCCGTAGACATTGACAAGGAAATCTCCTTCACGCTGAAGCCCTTTGAGGTGCTGGTGTACGAAGGAGGAAAGGTTAAATAAATCAGCCGGCCCACACGGCCGGCCAAAGCCGGAACGGCGTTGGAAAAAATATATTGAGGGAGGCGGGTATCCCGCCTCCCTGCTTTTTTCCCGCCCGTACAGAGCCCGGGTCAGAATGTTTTTTCAAACGTCACCGCTTCCAGCGGATCGGCAGGGTTGACCGGCATCACCAGGCATTCCGCACCTTCCCCGCCCAGGTACAACATCAGGCTTCTGCCGGGGGAATAGGCGATGGAGACACCGTAATATCCCCCCTTTTTCACCAGGGACCAGGTTCCGCGGCAGGAAGAAACGAGATCTTCCTCCAGCACGGAAAGGTCTTCCCTCTCTTCCGGACGGGAAATCCACCTGCCCCATGCCTCCGGACGGGGAAAGGAAGAAATCTCGCACGTCCCGTCTTCATTCAGGAGGAGCGTGGAAGAACTGACCTGGAAAAAACGCTTCAACTCCGGAGGGCGGAAAAAACGCCTCTCCCTGGGGGAGGATTCCACCTCATACTTTCCGGAAATGGCCTGCAGGTCCGGCTCATGAATCCACAGGAAAGTTTTTTGACACACCGCCTGGCGGCACGCCAGCCCCACCACGGCCAGCAGGGAAAGAAACGCCAGGACAAACGCCCACAGGGCCAGCCGCTTTCTCCACCACGCATAAACGGCGGCCAACCCCGCCACACTGCCCGCGCAAACCCAGAACCCCCAGGAACAGGAAAGGAAAGCCAGGGCATCCGCCAACACGGAAAATCCATGAGAAAGATCATTCCACATAGGTGCTTCAGAATCTCCGGAACATAGTCAAAGTCAAGACAACAATGCCGCCTTTCAAGGCACGGGCCGCAGGCTGCGTCCCGCTAAAAAACTCCCGTCATCACTCCTGAAAATATTCCTCCGCGCTTTTCTCACAGGCTCCAATCAGGTAAGAAGCACCTGAACCATGAAAAATGCAGCACATCATCAGGGGCTTTCGGAACAGCAGGTTCAGGAAAACCGGACCAGATACGGGGTCAATATCCTGACTCCCCCGGAAAAGGAACCCCTGTGGAAGCAATTTCTGGAGAAATTTTCAGACCCCATCATCAAAATTCTGCTGGTGGCCCTGCTCCTGTCCGTAGGCGTGGCCTGCTATCAGTTCCTTACCGGAGCGGAATCGGCCAGCGTCTTTCTGGAGCCCGCGGGCATCCTGGCGGCCATCCTGCTGGCCACCTGCGTGGGCTTCGCCTTCGAGGTAAGCGCCAACAGGAAGTTTGAAATCCTGAACCAGGTCAATGACGACACCATGGTCCAGGTCATCCGCGGCGGCAATATCTGCGAATTGCCCCGCCGGGACGTGGTGGTGGGCGATATCGTCATCCTGAACACAGGGGAGGAGGTACCGGCGGACGGCGTCCTGCTGGAAGCCGTTTCCCTCCAGGTCAACGAATCCACGCTGACGGGGGAACCCCTCATCGGCAAAACCACGGATGAAGCGGAATTCAAGAAGGATGCCACCTACCCCTCCAACCACGTTCTGAAAGGAACCACCGTGGCGGACGGCCACGGCGTCATGGAAGTGACTTCCGTGGGGGACAGGACGGAATACGGCAAGGTTTATGAAGGTTCCCAGATAGACAACAAGGTGCAGACGCCCCTCAACCGCCAGCTTTCCAGGCTGGGCGACCTCATCACCTGGGCCAGCTACGCCATCGCCGCCCTCATCGTCATCGGGCGGCTTACCCTGTATTTTTCCCATCTGCCGGGCCCCGTGGAATGGCTGAGCGCGGGAACCTACATTCTGAATACCGTCATGATCGCCGTAACCGTCATCGTCGTCACGGTGCCGGAGGGGCTGCCCATGAGCGTCACCCTGAGCCTGGCGCTGAGCATGAAGAGCATGCTCGCCAACAACAACCTGGTGCGCAAGATGCACGCCTGCGAAACCATGGGGGCCGCCACCGTCATCTGCACGGACAAGACGGGCACCCTGACGCGCAACCAGATGAACGTGTACAAGGCGGATTTTTACGGGTTGGGGGACGCCGCCCCGGCGGAAAACGAGCTGGGGAACCTGATCCGGGAGGGAATCGCCGTCAACTCCACCGCCTTTCTGGATTACGCGGACCCGGAACATATCAGGGCCCTGGGCAACCCCACGGAAGGAGCGCTCCTCCTGTGGCTGCACGGGCTGGGCGTGAATTACCTGGACCTGCGGGAAAACGCCCGAGTGCTGGAACAGCTTACTTTCTCCACGGAACGCAAGTACATGGCCACCGTGGCGGAATCCCCCCTGCTGGGCAAAAAAGTCCTTTACGTGAAAGGCGCGCCGGAAATCGTGCTGGGCCTTTGCTCCACTGTCCTGACTCCGGAAGGCCAGGTTCCCGCCGCAGACATGCGCCCCGCCATTGAGGAACAGCTCCTGGCCTACCAGAACCAGGCCATGCGCACGCTGGGCTTCGCGTACCGCGTTCTGGAAGATGACGCCCCGGTATTCGAAGACGGCCGCATCATCCGCAAGGATCTGGTTTATCTGGGCATCGCCGCCATTTCCGACCCCGTCCGGGACGATGTGCCCCAAGCCGTGAAGGACTGCATGGACGCGGGCATCCGCATCAAGATCGTCACAGGGGATACCCCCGGCACCGCACGGGAAATAGGGCGCCAGATCGGTCTGTGGACGGAAGAGGATTCTCCGGACCACCTGATGACGGGAGTGGAATTCGAGCAGACTCCGGACGCGGAACTGCTGGACCGCGTGATGGACCTGAAAATCATGTGCCGCGCCAGGCCCATGGATAAGGAACGGCTGGTCAAACTGCTCCAGAAGAAGGACCAGGTAGTGGCCGTCACCGGGGACGGCACCAACGACGCCCCCGCCCTGAACGCCGCGCAGGTGGGGCTTTCCATGGGAGACGGCACCACCGTAGCCAAGGAAGCCAGCGCCATCACCATCCTGGACAATTCCTTCATGAGCATTTCCCGCGCCGTCATGTGGGGGCGTTCCCTGTACAGGAATATCCAGCGCTTCATCGTCTTCCAGATGACCATTAACGTGGCGGCCTGCCTCATTGTGCTCATCGGCGCATTCCTGGGCACGGAATCCCCCCTCACCGTCACGCAGATGCTCTGGGTGAACCTCATCATGGACACCTTCGCCGCGCTGGCGCTGGCCTCCCTGCCGCCGGACGAACGCGTGATGCAGGACCCGCCGCGCAAGACCACGGACCACATCATCACCCGCCCCATGGGCCGGAACATCCTGGGCGTGGGCATCCTGTTCGTCGCTTTCCTGTTCGGCCTGCTGCAATATTTCAAGCATGCGGACATTACCAGTCTCACGCAGTTCAGCCTCAGCGGCTACTTCCGCAGCTACCTGGACTTCTCCACCCCGGAACATGAACTGACAGGTTATGAACTGTCCCTGTTTTTCACCATTTTCGTCCTGCTCCAATTCTGGAACATGTTCAACGCCAAGGCATTCAACACGCACCAGAGCGCCTTTGCACGCATGGGCGCCAGCATTGGCGGCTTCGGCCTGGTAGCCCTGCTTATCCTGGCCGGGCAGTACCTCATCGTCACCTTCGGCGGCAAGATGTTCAACGTGGTGCCCCTGAGCTGGACGGACTGGGGCCTCATCTTCGCAGGCACCTCCCTTGTCTTGTGGTTCGGGGAACTGGCGCGGGCATTCACTCCGGATAAATCCGGCCCCCGCTCCTGAACCGTCCGGGAGAATCCCCCCCCCCCGCGCATGACGCGGACAGCGACGCCGCCCGGGAAACCTTCTTTCAACAAAGAAGCCCGCGGGCGTGTCACTCCCAGCATGGACTTGACACGCCTGACGGGCTCTATCTCCGGCCCCGCCGTTTTCCTCTGCCTGCTTTCCCTCTTTTTTGCCGGGTGTAAAAAGACGGAACAGGTGCCGCATGAAACGCCCACAATTATTTACGAACATCCCGTCACCATGGATATTCCGGTGACGGGCAGCTGGGTGGGCCACCTGGACGGCGTGGACAACGCCTCCATCGTCCCCCAGATTACGGGCTACCTTCAAACGCAGAATTACGCCAATGGCGCTATTGTGAAGAAAGGGGAAGTTCTCTTCCGCATTGACGATTCCACGTTCAGGGACCAGGTATCCAAGGCCAAAGCCACCCTGGCCCAGGCGCAGGCCCAGCTACAGCAGTTGAATTACGACGCGGAAATTTACAGGCCCCTGGCCGCGGAGAACGCCATTTCCAAACAGAAATACGAGGATACGCGCCTCTCCGCCCTGGCTGCGGAAGCGCAGGTGCAGCAGGCTGCGGCGGCCCTGGCCCTGGCTGAAAAAAATCTTTCCTATACGGTGCTGTACGCGCCTTTTGACGGAATAGCCGGCATTTCCAGGACAAACATCGGCGACCTGGTCAGCCCGGAAAGCGGCCCCCTTGCCGTCGTCTCCTCCGTCAATCCCATCCGCGTCAATTTCGCCGTCACCCAGCAGGAATGGATTCAGCAGGCGGGGAAAAACGGGAATGAAGGCGTCCAGACGGGCAGCAAGCTGGACATTACGCTGAAAGACGGCACCAAATACCCGGAACAAGCCACGGTAGTTGCCATTGACCGGGCGTTCAATCCCCAGACAGGCACCATCCGCGTACAGGCCAACCTTCCCAATGCGGACTATCTGCTGCGCCCCGGCATGTTCATCATCGCCACGGCCCGGCTGGCCACCGTCAAAAACGCGCTGACCGTTCCGGCAAAATCCCTTCTTTCGACACAGGGGCGCTTTTTCGTGATTGTTCTGGATGAGGGCAACCACCCTTCCATCATCCCCGTACAAGCCGGAACGCAACTTGGAGACCGGCAGCAGGTTACTCCCCTGAAACCGGATTCCCTCACCCCCCAAAGCAAAGTGGTCGTGGACGGTCTTCTCCAGGCGGAAGCAGCCTCCAGAAATCCGACCGCCCGCCTGAAAGCGGTACCCGCCAGCAACCAATAAGCTCCTCCCGCCATGGCTGATTTCTTCATTAAGCGCCCCATCCTTTCCATCTGCCTCTCCGTCATCATTGTCCTGCTGGGGGCCTTTTCCATTCTGCGCCTGCCCATCTCCGAGTACCCGGACATCATTCCCCCCTCCATCCAGGTGACGGCCACTTATCCCGGAGCGGACTGTGAAACGGTGGTCAAGTCTATCGCATCCCCCATCGAACAGCAAATGTCCGGCGTGGACGGCATGTCCTACATGACTTCCGTCAACACCAACAACGGGCAAATGAGCATGATGATCCTTTTTGAAATCGGCACGGAAGCCAACATGGACCAGGTGCTTTCCTACCTGCGCTACGGGCAGGCCACCTCCCAGCTGCCGTCGGAAGTCAGCGCGCTGGGAGTCTCCCTCCGCAAGACAAGCGGGCTGCCCGCCCTGGTCGTCAGCCTCTATTCCCCCCAGGGGACTTATGACGGCCTCTGGCTGGCCAATTACGCCTATATCAATATGGTGGACGCCATCAAGCGCGTGCCCGGAGTAGGAGACGTGCAGGTGTTCGGGGCAGGCCGCTACGCCATGCGCATCTGGCTGAACCCGGAAAAGATGGCCGCCCTGAATATTACGGCCCGTGACGTGATGCTGGCCGTCCAGGCCCAGAATGCCGTAAATCCCGCGGGCAAGATAGGCGCGCAGCCCGCCCCGCCGGACCAGCAGCTTTCCTTCACCGTAAAAGCGCCCGGACGCCTGACCAGCGTGAAGGAATTCGAAAATATCGTGGTGCGCGGGCAGGACAGTTCCATCGTAAGAGTGGGAGATATCGCCCGCGTGGAACTGGGCTCGGAAACTTACAGCCTCAGTTCTTCCGTAAACGACATGCCCGCCGCTTCCATCGGCATTTACGAGGCGCCCGGAGGAAATGCCATCCAGCTGGTGGACAATATCAAAGCCCTGCTGAAAAATACGGATATGCCGCCCGGCATGGATTACCTCGTTTCCCTGGACTCCACGCTGGCCGTCCGCGCCGGGATTGAAGACATCGTCAGCACGCTGGTGATTGCCCTGGGCCTGGTGGTGCTGGTGGTTTTCATTTTCCTCCAGGGCTGGCGCGGCACGCTGATTCCGGCCTTTGCCGTTCCGGTGTCTATCGTGGGCGCTTTCATCGCCTTTCCATTGTTCGGCTTTTCCATCAATACCATCTGCCTGATGGGGCTGGTGCTGGCCATCGGTCTGGTCGTGGACGATGCCATTGTGGTGGTGGAAGCGGTGAAGAACCATATTTCCAACGGAGAAAAGCCCCTCCAGGCCACCATTGCGGCCATGAAGGAAGTATCCGGCCCCATCGTCAGCACGGCGCTGGTGATTTCCTGCGTCTTTATCCCCACGCTGCTGCTGCCCGGCGTCACAGGCAAACTGTTTGAACAGTTCGCCGTGACCATCGGCATGTCCATCATCATTTCCGCCTTCTGCGCCCTGTCCCTCAGCCCCACCCTGTCCGCCGGGCTGCTGAAAGGGGGAAAAGCTGACTCCATTCCCCTGCTGGGGCCCTTTTTCAAATTGTTCAACAAGGGGTTCAACAAGGCGCGCGACTGGTACGTGGAAATCTGCGCCAGACTTATCCGGCATATGTGGCTGTCCATCCTGCTGCTGGCCGCCATGACCGCCCTTCTCTTTCCCCTGGCTAAACTTATTCCCAGCGGATTCCTTCCCAATGAAGACCAGGGCTACCTGTTCGGCGGCGTGGAACTGCCGGACAATACATCCCTGAACGTCACGGCGGACACCGCCTGTCTCTTATACACATCTCCGAGCCCACGAGACT
>ENA-OXFN01000445-OXFN01000445.1-human-gut-metagenome-genome-assembly--contig:-NODE-445-length-13317-cov-91.0542_pt1 | contig 13317 bp, 10 predicted proteins | sample MGYA00249366_ERZ652265 | MGnify/ENA primary metagenome ERZ652265 (study PRJEB26925, sample SAMN05826980) | human gut metagenome | biome: ENVO:2100002; feature: ENVO:00000062; material: ENVO:00002003... | reverse complement strand
GAATAATACTTCCATCTCCACCATATTCGATATACTGTACCATATCATCTATGACAGGATTAAAGATTTGTGAATAATCATTTTTCTGTATTTTATATGTATTATCCTTATATTTACCACCAAAATCCTCATCAACTGTAGATACTATCATATTATCCCAATCAAAGGTCTTTTTATTATCATGTTCTCTCTTAACGAAATGATCAATATGAGAAGAACTACTTTCCTCAGTTAAAGGAATCTCAGAATAACCACATAAGCAATCTTGTTCTAAAACCAGCATATTCATTCTCATCTCAAATCTTAAATCAGGTGGTAAATCATCCCATTTTGAAGGCTTATTTTTCTTGACAAACTCTGTAAATTGCTTTAACGGAGTATCTTTATTTATCTTTCTCATTTGATTTTCTTAATATATCTAATTCCATTGCTGTTATTTCAGGGTCATCTGAGCCAATGATTCTTTTTAACTCATCTTTTTTATTTTTGAACTCAACATTATCGAAATCATTATTATTAATCTTTTCCCATAAATAATTAATTCTTTTAGAAACGTCCTTATTTCTCGTACTTTCCAATCCAAAATAATCACATAATATATCATCAACATTTTTACCATAGTATTTAAATGCTTTTGTAATTATTTTTCCTTTTCTTATTAAGCATAAATTATTATCAAATAAATCAGAAGCAACACTTGGACTATGAGTGGTGATAACAGCCATAGACTCTTCATTTAAGCCTTTTGTGAAGTTAGATATGAAATCTTGTTGCCATTTTGGATGTAACGATATATCAGGCTCATCTAATAGAAACAGAATATTCTTTTTATTTAATACTAAACTTAACCCTATAGATAGAATAATTTGTTTTTCCCCCTCACTCAGCTTATCAATTGAAAAACATTCACCCCAAGTAATATCAATTGATTCTAATAAATCATCGCACAATAAAGTGTCTAAAAATAGAAGGACATTACTTGAATCTAAATTATAGTGTGAACCAAACAAATCTCGAACCATTAGTGAACCGTATAATTCATATTCAATTTTGTTTTGATTCTCTATTTCATCACTAATAGCAAAAGCAAATAATCCTTCAAAAAGATCTTGAGCAATTTTTCCAGATATTCCCCATAAATTTTCATTTTGAGGTGCCTGATTTGCCCAATAAGGTTTTTTAATAACTATTTTAGTTGTACAACCGTCAATATCGATACCCAAATCCTGTAACAGTTTATTTGCTTCATCTGTATTTAAAACGAATAGTGCTAATAATATAAAAGAGACATATTCTTTTTTTATATATATAAAAGGATTTTCAGTTGGCAAATTTAGCGGAATCAAAGAGTATGGATTATTCAAACGAATAATCTTTTTTATAAATTTCTCTTCGAAGTGTTTGCTTAATAATCTTAGTCTATCAGTTATTCCAGAATATGATAAAACTATCTTTGTTGGTAAAAAAGAAAAATCAGGGTATGTCCTCTTTATTTCAGATGTAGTTACTTCGCTACCATTAATAATGATAATAGGATTAAATGTATTTGTTTCAGACATTACATATCTACTTTCTATAAATACATCTAAATTATTCAATGAATAACTAATCTTATAACCATTAATAAACTCAGCAGTTTTATCTTCAAGAACAAAATACTTATGTAAATGTCCAAAAATATAGGCAAGACACTCTATAATACTAGATTTGCCACTTCCATTTTCGCCAATAAGTACTGATAGATTTGATGTAAAATCTATACTAAAGTCTTGTAGTATATTATAATCTTTTATATATAAACTTTTTAATTTCATATATCTGTAATATTTATAATTCTAATATTAAGTGTTACTTAATCAAACACTTTGTTCTAAATATGCTATTGGATGCTATTTTTCCGTATTTATTCAAATATTTGATTTTCGAAATTCTTTTTTGCTTCCTCTTTACACATATTGGCTTGTTGAGTTAAAATTACAACTTTTTCTTTCATTTTCGTAAGGTTTGATACTATATCATTTTGAATTTCTAAAGGAGGAAGAGGAATTAATATTTTTTTTAAATCCTTATTTGTTATTGCTGGATATAAAGCACCTGTCATGTAAAACTCAAATTGTCGAACAGCTAAATCTGAATTCAAATATTCGTATAAAAAATTTAAGTTATAATTTTGATTTGCTGAGATAACTTGAAAGCCTGAAGAGCAAACACAATCATCATACTCATGAGTAACCATTGCAAATTTCTTTAAATAAGGTCGTGTTGTACCTATGATTAAATCACCTTCTTTTATTATTTGGGTTGCTCTACTTGGAGCTTTATTAACTCTTAGTTCTTCTGCCTTAATAATACCACGCAAAGGTTCTACATTACCTATTTCCACATATCTGAAAATTTCATTTTCTCGTTTCCATTTTCTATGTATGAATTCATATGAATCAAGAGAAACTATAGGATACTTAGAGCCTCTAAACATAGAAGTTAAAGATTGTTCATAATTCCAAAAATCCCATCTTTTTAGACTTTCAAAACTAGTAAATTTTATACATTTATATTGAGTTTCATTTTTTGTTTTATTATCTTGAGTATTATTGTCCCTTTCTATACCAATAGAATCTAACAAATAAGATTGAATATTTTGTTGAATCGATTCAATTTGAGATTCTATTTTATATGCCTCATTTATTTTTGAGTTATATTTTTCAACAAGTAAATTTTGCTCATCCAATGATGGTAATGGAACCTTTATATCTAAGAATAAAGGTTCCTGTAAATAATGCCGATTTGTAGTCCCATTACTTGCCTGTTCACAAAATGCAACAAACTCACTCGTTGTTGTAAGCAAAGCTAAATAATGAGGATTAACTTTTGAATAATCTACATCATAAGTCCAAAAATTACCTGTTATAACTCCTCCATCAAGTTCATCAGGCACTACTCCAAACGCACCATTACGAGCATCTATTTTAGATAGTAGAAATTGTCCTTTTGATATTAAGAACTGATTCTTTGTTCCAATTTTATTTCCTATCTCTAAATCTCGTAAAGAAATTCCTCCATTACGAACTTTAATAGTTGCCCTCTTATAATATACATCATTCTGGATACTTATAGCTGTTTTATTACGAGTCAAAAATTCTTTGATTCTAACCAAAGGATATTTTGTCGTAAATCTAATTTTAGTATTATTTTGATATTGCACACTCCAATTATAAAGTTGTGAGAAGTTTACAATATCAAAATTCTTATATGTGTTATTACTATTTGTCATAGTTCTTTTTTATTTCCGTCTTGATCAATTCTTATAATTTTCCCATCGATAATTTCGTATTGGTACTTTAGTTCAATAGGAGTCCACATATTATGTTTCTTTCTATATGGTGTAAATTCCTTAACCAAATCTATCAGTTCATTTTCACAAGCTGCTCCAGTCGTTGTAATCCCAGCTTTTTGAACTTGTGCTATAGGGATTGTATAATCAAATCTTTCCTTAATAAGAACCCACACTTCAGTTGCCATTTTGGATTTTATTGCACGTTTTTCTGCTCTTTTATTTTTTTTCTCAGAAGCAGAATTACCTTTATCATTTAAAAAAGCATCAATGACCTCCAATTGGGGACGATATTTATTTTCAACTTCTTCTGTTGCTGCCTGTTTAATTGCATCAAATTGATTCCGTTCCTCATTAGTAAACTTCTTAAAGAACAACAAACTTGGCTTTACAGTAGCACCAGATGCCATAAAAACATCTTGAGGGATAGACGTAATTAAAATAATTTTTGCCATTCCTTCAAATAGTTCCCTTACAGATTGCAGATTTGTATTATTTAAAACACCTTCAGGCAATACAATACCTAAACGTCCTCCTGGTTTTAATAATCTAATACAACGTTCTATAAATAATACTTCCGTCAATCCACTTAGATTACCAGACGAATATAAATCTAAAATTGGTTTACCTATACTATCTGTAACCTGCTTCATAGCATTAATATAATCTTTACCATACCTTTCAATATAATAGTCTATTTTTTTTTGGTCAGTAAAACGATCAGCTTCGGTTACAAGTAAAGATTTTTCCACACGTGAACCAAATGGAGGATTAGTTAGAATCACATCAAAACGATTTTCAAAAACACCATTGACATTCAATAACCCATCATGATGATGAACTCCCCCGTGTCCATCGCCATGCATAATCATATTCATTTTTGCTGTACGAGCCATACGAGGATTTGCGTCTGTTCCAAAAATACAGTTATGAGACAATGAATACACACGACTTCCCTCATTTTGGGTATCAAGTTCTTTATTTAATAGGTTTAGATAATGTGCTAATTGTTCAGACACTTTTTCTTTCTGTTTATCCGTCATTAACTCAAAATCATCACCTAAGAATTTTTCTTTAAGTTTATTTTTAGCTTGCTGAATATCCAATTCTATTTTTTCACGTACATACTCAAAAGCTTTTATCAAAAAGCCACCACTACCACAACAAGGATCACATATGACCTCACCCTCTTGAGGATCAAGAATATCTATTATAAAATTAACAATAGTACGCGGTGTAAAGAACTGTCCTAGTTCACCACGAAAAGTTCTTCCTAAAAATTTTTCAAAAGCTATACCCTTTACATCATCAGCTGTATTAGAAAGATTATATACTTGCAGCTTTTCAACAATAGCCTCAAAACTAGCTTCCTTTATTTTTATCGTATCATTAGAATCAAATAAATCATCTTTGGAAAAATCATCTTTTGTGTTTTCAAAGAGCTGCTGATAAAAAGGACGACTATCCTTAGATTGAATGGCTTCGTATGCAGATTTCAATTTCTTAAATTCTTCTTTAGAAAATATTTGTGCCCCAGTATTATTTCTCTCATAACGAATTTTAATAAAAAGAATCTTACTTATTTCATCAAAAGCTGCCTCAGGTGAAAGTTTATCATTATTTCTGATAATATTATGGCATGTAAATAATAGTTTAGAGAACTCATCACGAGTAAAAGCTTTAGTTTGAGTAAGTAATTCCTTTATCTTTTTTTCATTATCAGAAGCGTTTGGTATATCTACAATCTCTTCTAATCGTTTAGGAATATGCCCTTTAACAACTCGAAAGACACGTGTTTCTTTTTGATTTGTTGTAACAAAAAAATCAGCCCCTGCCCAAGCAGCATAATTATACCCTTGGTAATAATCTTCTTCATGTATAGTAACATTTTCTGCTTTACACTCTATTACTATCAGAGGACTTTTAGAAGCAAGTTTATCACTTTGAGACCTCCAAATAACAATATCTGCACGTGCCTTACCTTGACCACGATGTCCATTAGCTACTGTTATTTCTTGTCCCATCTGATTCAAATCATATTGGTATTTATTTACTAATCGACTAATATAAGTCTGACGGACACGCTCTTCTGGTGTTAATATTAACCATTTATCTATTAGAGGACAATAAATCTTATTTCCTTGAATTTTAATTTCCATATCTAACATTATTACTATCTATTAATTCTTTAGGATCTACTTGAAGAATCTTAGCTATTTCAAACAAGACCTCCAAACTTGGTTGTCTTCTATTGCAAACATAAGAATTAACCATACAGAAACTTTTACCAAGTTTTTCAGCTAACCATGTTTGTTTAATGCCTTTTTCTTCAAGAACCTTTTTTATTCGATTCATTGGCATATCCCATATTTTTATATACAACTATACAAAGATATAAAATTTAATGCTATATTAAAACATTATATTATAATATTTATACTTATCAATTTTTGAGATCTATATAAAATCAAATTCACAATACTAACATTAAAAACGCATAATTATCGCATTCGTTTATCAATCACAAAATTATAAAAGTCCTAGTTCTAAAGCATTAAACTTTAAATCACTGATAACAAATACTATAGGCTATCATAAATAGCACAGGTAAAGCTTGCACTATAGGAACCAAATATTCTTGAATTCTCACAGTTGAATACATACAAGTAGTTGCGACTGTTCGTATTCCATGTAATGTCGGAACTACTTGCCTTATATAACGAAAGTTTACCAGTTGACTTGTTTCTTCGTATCTGTGATACTAGGAAGCCTCATCCGACAGGTTCATCCTATCATGCAAACAAATCAGCATATTCTTCAATATTAAGTTCTACCTTATAGTTCTACCTCAAAAATGAATTCAACAAATTATAGCTTGATACCAGGAATGAATTCCAGACTTTAGCAGAATCCACTTTCCTCAATAGTCGGATATTATTTTGCAGCTCTTCTTCAGTCAAAGAATCGTCAACTACATACACTTTCCTTGGAGCTTGTTTCATCAACTTAAGTTTATTATTGTAGCGTGAAAAACATGGTTCATGGAGATAATCCATATATTTCTTGGTCGTATTGACACTGGAGAAGTCAAGTTCTGATGTCAATTCATTAGCACTGACAGGATTACAGAAGTTTGCGACAAGATACATGGCCAAGTTATTTCGAACATTATGACGCTTAGCCACACCTTTCCATATAATAGAATCAAATAACGTATCAAGATAACTCCGGGTCAATTGGTGTGAAGCAACTACTTCTAGATAACCGCCATTCTTCAAATAATCATATGACAATACAAGAGATTCTGTTTTGTGTTCTGCTTTCAGTAGATGCAAATCAAGTCCATTCCAATCGAAAAACTCTTCAAAACTGAAAGGTAGAATCTCTACTTGAAGATACTTACCTGTCAATACTGTAGCCATTTCGCTGTTTAACATTCTGGCATTACTACCCGTTATTAGGAGATTCTTTCCCATTCTATACAGTTCACAGACCCACAGACCCCATCCATCAAGATTCTGGACCTCGTCCAACAAAATATATTCATATCCAAAATAGACATCATCCAGAATCCGCATAATCAAATCAGCATCCCAGGCTTCTAACAATTGATAGTTATCGAAGTTCAAGTATGCAAAATTCTTGTCCCGCAGCATTAAAACGCCTGAGTGGATTTACCCACTCACCGGGGACCTGTTATTGGATGCTCAATAGCAATTCTATATTTGGGCTACTCTTACGTATCAAATAAGGACACCTCAGTTCATCACATTCTTTGTGTTAATTCAGAATGATTGTTTTCATCTTTTATATGTTGGTATGGTAAAACAAAGGGATAGTCATAAACGAAAAAACCCGTTCTTGATGAACGGGTATACACTTAACTTGGTTACGTATTTTAACAACAGAGGCTTTACCAAGCATTACGATACAAAGATCCGACTTTTATTTGAATATGCAAAATGAAATATAAAAAGTAGTCAGATTATATTCCAATTCGAGGGTCACCCAATATTAGAGAGTGATCAACCGCAACAAAAACAAGGTAGCCATGCTCTATTTTGCCAACATGAAATCACATTAATAATCCTTAAATATAATGCCGTAGCTTCATCGCTATACTAGCAAAATATATATTCTATTATCACATTCATTTAAACTATTGATTTATGTTCAAGATTTTACTCCAAATCCGGAGCGTCATTTATAACTGCCAAGCCATCAACATTATATATCTCCATAGTGGGACAACCGCCATTCTCATTAGGAAATATAGGTTCGGAAGTATCACGAAGAACTTCGTTTCTCTCCAAATGAAGACACCTGTCAGTGACATTTGTCACATCATCACATAGCCAGGAGCGCACGATATCTACTGCTTCCTCATAGTTTTCCGCTTCAACAGTAAAGTAATCGCGCTCCCAGCACGTAACTTTACAATCTTGATAGAATCTAAAATTATCCATATCATAATATATTTAATCAGTCATCAATCGTAAATCGTTACTTCATCACGGTATTCAACAATCTCCTTACCGTTGTCAAGCTGGACAACGACTCTGAGCCCAAAATCGCCCACAATTGTTCCCTCTGTATAACCTTTGTACGCTTCGTGTAGAGTGCATCTTGCACCAATGATTTCAGTCTGTTCTTCATTTTCAAACATAATATTCTAGTTATTAATTGTTATTGTTTCCCTTTTGTAGTATCAACTACTTTGGGATTAATTAAAATTCGGGTGCTTGAAAGGTGTTGTGACTATTCATGCAAGTTTTCGTGAACAAATACGACCTCGAATAGAGTGTGGAGATTTGTTCAGGAATCAAAAAGACCTGAACTTGCAATGCAATAATGTCATAACAAATACCTTTACACCACAATTTTATTCATAAAGCCCGAATGTCGATATACAAAAACATAATGAAACAAGGCATACTTAGTGCAATATAAAAGCTCTGCTGACCAAAAAAAAATAATCATTAGGTTTAGATTAGAACTTGATTAAATATACAAAAAACCAAACTAAACTATCCAAAGCATTTAACATATGAATCATCAAACAATGTTTAATAACATAAGAAAAGATTACATAGAAGTAAAAAAAATGAGGGACAAAATATCGTAGATAGAAAACGAGGGACAAATCTGGAAAAAATACTGAACATCAAACACTTAATTATTTATTTTTTGGACAGCAAAATATTATTTCTAAAAGGATAAATATTTTCCATTATATCTATAGAATACTCAAAATACATTATTATCTTTGTACAGTAAATAAGAAAATCAAAATAACCACCTCAATCGGCAATGTGATTTTTCAGTCTGCTTTTTCTTTTCTTACTATTTTTCTTACCATATTTTTGTCCCCTTTTTGTCCCCATCAAGAATTTTTCAGTACATATACAACTGATTATCAATACAATACAATCGTTATTATATTTTCTGCATCGGTAAATAGCTAACTAATTGATAACCAGATAGTTACAGTTGTAGACAGCCTAAAATACTGACTAAAAACGACTTAAATATGGCAAAATAATAGTTTTAGGAAAGGTATTTTCTTTTGTTATGCCTATTTTTTCAACATTTTTGTCCCCCGTTTGTCCCCCAAGCCACATACGGGGGACAAATTTACGTCCCTCTATGTAATTTGAGTACGTTTCACTATAAAATCTATCTAAATCATAGATAATTATTGCTTTATACAGATACCCTCAATCTCTTAGTTTCTAAAACATCAAATGTCATAACCGCTGATAACCAAATACATACATATAAATTAATACGGAATTAGAATTACATCAGATGAAATTTTGTTCAAAATGTTTGAAAAGTATTTTATCTTATTCTTTCATGCATCAGAAGGTTTATTAAAGTACCTAGAAAGATTAACGCAAGGACATTAGATAAAAAGCACAATTTCCCTTTTCCATCCCCTTATTATTAAAGAACATAACATAGTAAATAAAATCTCAATATAAAGGATATTTTTCGCAAAAAACGAGTAAGCTATTAGCAATCAATAAGAATGTAATAGTGCATGGACCTATTACCATATAATTCATTCTCACAATATATTTAAGAAAAACATTGGTATATGAGGTTTATTAATTAAATTTGCAATAACATATTCACCCCGCTTCCCATAAGAACAGCGCGCTTAGGGTGAGTCTTTTATTTTCTAGTGATATTGGTTTAGTGACGATGTTAGATATTTTTCCTGAATTTAGTTAACGGCTATGAACTTTACATTTTTCAAATGAATAGTACCACTTTTTCCAACGAATCAGAGTCCCCTTAAACACTTTTCCATCAAAATTGAGGTTTGAAATCTACACTTTTCCTTGAAATCAGCAACAATTTCAAAAGATGATTGAGGAGATCTGGCCAAATTACGGTATTTTTCTCATTGGTACGACACGACGAATTGCAGGGTGCAGCACCACTTTACTTTATCCCTGTATTCATATATACGTTCATTAAAGTAAAGTCAAAATAAGGGAAGAAAAGAGATAGCTGCGCCATGGCAAATGGCTCCAACCAGTTTTTCTTCTAGCTGCAAAACTTATAAACGACTCGGGGGGGGGGGTAAAGGTCAGACAAAGCACCACTCCAACGAGGCATAAGATGGTCAAATTGAGACCCGAAAATATCCGACTTGTTAAGAGGTATTACAACGATAAAAGCTATAACAAAAGATCATTGTTTTCAAATAAATGCTTATATTTGGGCTATATATCGGTTATAATGGATAAAAATGAAAACCTCTATACAGATTACTAAAATAAAGACAGTATTACTCTATATTATGCAGAGTTTCCCCCAAGGAGTTGAATATACAAAGCTATTTGGAATACTTTATTTCGCACAACAGGATTATCTTGTCAAATATGGGAAGGTACTTATAGAAGACTCTTTCATGGCATTGAAGTATGGTCCGGTACCGACTTATATTTATAAGGCCCTACAAACAGCAGGAAGAAAGCCTACGGAAGAAGGATTTAATGATTTCCTTACCGGAATAGAGGTACATGAAAAGAAAATTTATGCTTCTGCCAAACCTGATATGGACTACATTTCAGGCTCAGACAAGCGTTGTCTGGATGCTGCCATTACCAAATATAGGGATACAGACCCTTATGACCAATCAGACCTGTCAAATGACTCGGCATGGAAAGAATTTATGACACGTATTAAGGATGATCCGCAAAAGAATTTGCTTACTATCATGGATATAGCAAGGGCTGGGAAAGCCAATAAGGAAATGGTAGATTATATCCGCAAAAAACAAATTGTAAGAAACGCTTTATCTTAAAATTGCATGGACGACTGAATCAGTAGGCTTGAAAAGCCTGAAGTCGAATTAGTAGATATTCCATCATTTATCGGCCTCACTACGGAAAGAGTTCCATCTATGGATTGCTAATAGTCAGATAGAATCAGCCTTTTCTCTAGGAATGATGAATCTTCAACAAAGTAAAACAACTAACTTCCACTTGCAAAAAACAACAAGAAGTCTGTAATGACCCGCATTGAACATGATGTGCCAAATGAGAACAAATAAAAAGCAGGAATTTGAATTAGTGCCGGCTCCTATAATCCGCAAAACGAAATGTTTCGACTTTTTGAAACGAAGCGTTTATTTTCCAAAACGAAATGTTCTTTTTTTTACATCCCCTACCCTTTTCAGCACTACAAATTATAGGTAAAACATTTGGAGATTTCACCTAAAATCACTACATTTGTATAGTATAAATTGGGGCGTTGTATACTTCATGTACACTATTTGAAAACATGTTCCAAACTCATTTATGTATATTTTCGACCGATATAAACCGGCTTGAATAAAAATAAGAATGACATTTGAACCCCATTTAAACTCCATTCGTTTTTTCTCCATGCCACTTCTTCGACTGGATGATTTACCACAGAAAGCCACACGGACTATTGGTAAACTCTACCAGACAATATTTTTATTCCTAATGTTATACCTTTCAAAGATAAAAGTAGAATATCAGTAGATTCCATACATTCTACCCACATTCTACCACACGGCTAAAATCAGGCGTTTTTTTCTTCCTTTTTACAGCCTTCAAATCACGTATTATTGTATTAGAAAGAACCTCTGAATACACCTCCGTAGTTCTGACGGAAGTATGACCTAACAGCTTCTGGACAGTGGTAATCGGAACGCCCTGGTGGACAAGCAGGGTCGCACAAGTATGACGGGCTGTATGGTAGGTAACATGCTTCTTGATTCGTACCAATTCGGCTATTTGAGTAAGGCATTTGTTTACCTCGGAATTACTGCCTAAATTGGCAAAATCCGATATATTATACCGGTCTAATATGACAAGTGCTTTACCTTCAAAAAGGAGATGTAGCGGAAGCCGAAGTTCTACTCCCGTCTTAACAGACGTAAAGTGTAACCAACGTTTACCGTTTACCTTGATAAAGTTGGCCGGAGATAGCTGGCAGAAATCGGAATAGCGCAGTCCGGTATAGCAGCAGAACAAGAAGGCATCGAGTACATGGCGGAGCTTCTTGTCCACATCAAGGTTCTCCAGCCTCTTCAACTCATCCGGAGTCAGGAATTCTTTCCGCCCTTTCTCTTGCTTTATCTTGTACTTCCGGAAGGGGTAGGCATCGGAAGGGATATAACCCTGATTAATGGCTTCATTCACCAAGGTACGAAGCTGCCTCATGTGTTTGGCAACCGTATTAACGCTATTACCTTTCTCTTTCAAATGCACTTCAAACTCCTTTAGAAAGGTATAAGTAATGTCTTTGAAATCTAATCCGGGACGGAACTCCTGAAGTACGGTTACCGTTGTCATCAGGTTCTCTTTGGTACTTCTTTTACGGTCGGATTCCTGCACATAGATTCTGGCAAATACGGGGAAAGTGACATTGACCGGCTTGTCTTTTCTGATAGCATCCTTCAGCAATGGCAAGGTAACCGGAATGCCGCGCTTCCATAGGGATAGCTCAATGGCTTGCAAGTGTAAAATAAACTCGAATAGCATTGTGTTCAGGTCATTCGCCTGAGGATGGTTACACACTTGAGAAGTTTGTTTATCCCAGTGTTCAGGTCTCAGATAAATGTTCGTTTTAAAGTATACTTTTCGTTGGTTAAGCAAGGCTTCTACTTGCACAAGAGCCGTTCCCTGTTTGTTTAGCTGTTTCTTTCGATTATACACTAAGCGGTATTTGATTTTATCCATTTTTAAGCCAAATGTACTTTTTTGGACGAGAAGCTGCAAACCGATGTGGGAGAACTGATTGGTATTGTTAGTCTTGAAAAAATAGGATTGGCCAATAAAAATAATGTGAGATTCGAACTTTCGAGACCGGAAACAGATACCTGGTTTCATTTGGCGATGTGTAATGGTGGAAAGATAGAACTCATTTCGGCAGCTTCTTTAGTGGGCGCTCCAGGTTATCTATATTATATATCCTTAGTGTCTCATAAATCAGCCAGCAGTCCTTATGGGAAAGTATATTCTTTTGGAAGCCAAAGTGTTGATTTCAAGCTTTACAGCAAGAAAGAGGAGAATGTTATTCACTATTATTTGAATATCACCCGCAATTGGTTGTCATTAAGTTTCCTACCTATTTTCATTGGCAAAAATGCTACAATATTAGCAGAGAATGCAGATACCCCCAATTTTGAAGAGTTGACAGAAATACCTGTTGAAAGTAGTATTGTCAGATAATTATTATAATGGCCGGGAAGTACAATTCCCGGCCAAAAACATCTGTTTGTTCTTTTATTGGGTTAGTTTATCATAATCTATGAAATCAATAAGGTCAGCAGGTTCTTCGTTTAAATTTTTCATGGTAGACAATTCCCCGGACCCTATATTCATTTGGAACAAACAACGTTTACCGAATGAAGTATTTGAGACAAGATAGATTTCAATGGACTGTTCTACAACTCTGTATTTCAGTGTAGAGAATGAAGTAAATGGTATGTTATCTTG
>ENA-OXFN01000438-OXFN01000438.1-human-gut-metagenome-genome-assembly--contig:-NODE-438-length-13461-cov-6.24892_pt1 | contig 13461 bp, 9 predicted proteins | sample MGYA00249366_ERZ652265 | MGnify/ENA primary metagenome ERZ652265 (study PRJEB26925, sample SAMN05826980) | human gut metagenome | biome: ENVO:2100002; feature: ENVO:00000062; material: ENVO:00002003... | reverse complement strand
GGGAACTGGTCTGTTTCTTCCGTTGGCCGGGAGATCCGCTGTGCTGGCGTTTTCCGGGCTGGGCTATTTGCTGGCCTTGGTTTATGCCGCCGGGATGCGTCCCCGGCCGTTTTGCCGGGCCATGCTGCGGGAATGGCGTGCCTGGCGTATGAACAGGAAGGAAAAAAAACTGGCGCGACAGACCGCTCTGCTTGCCAGGGAAGCTGCCCGCGTGAGGGCCAGCATGGAAGATGCCGCTTTGTCCGCTCCCAGGCCGGTTAGAAAGGGCCGGGCTTCCGTTCCCCGTCTGCAGCGCACCGGGGACGATCTGGAAAGTTTGTATCATGAAGCAGCGGCGGTTGCTCCGTCCAAGCCGGAGGATTCTGTTCCGCCTCCCAGCGCCCCGCGAACCCAGGGCCGCCTTCCCCTGGCTCCGCGCCCCAGGATTACCGTTGCGGAACCGGCGGAAATGAAGCCCGCGCCCAAAGAGCAGCCTTTTTCCAAATTGTCCACTCCTCCCACGGAGGAATTCCGCGAGTATGAGCTGCCTCCCTTTGAACTGCTGCATTATGAAGAAAAGCCGGAAGGCCCTACGGCAGAGGACAAGGAAGAAATGCTGGAAATACAGCAGAAGATTATTGATACTCTGACGACATTCCGCGTGGACGTGACGCCTGGGGATATTACCCGAGGCCCGACCATCACCCGTTATGAAGTGTATCCCGCGCGCGGCGTGCGCGTAAATACTTTTGACCAGTATGCGAAGGATATTGCGCTGGCGACCAAGGCGGAAAGCGTGAACATCGTGGCCCCCATTCCGGGCAAGGATACGGTAGGTATTGAAATCGTCAACCGGAAGAAGGTGGCCGTTCCCCTGCGGGAACTTTTGCAGGATCCCGCTTTTTGTTCCCCCAAGAAAAAGATTCCGCTGGCGCTGGGGAAGGACGTGTATGGACGTACCGTGATCGGGGACTTGGCGTCCATGCCGCACCTGTTGGTGGCCGGCGCCACCGGATCCGGAAAATCCGTGTGCATTAACAGCATTATTTCCTCCATGCTCCTGAAATTCCGTCCGGATGAACTGAGGCTTATTCTGGTGGATCCGAAAGTGGTGGAAATGCAGCCTTATTCCAAGCTGCCGCATCTGATTGTTCCGGTGGTGACGGATCCCAAGAAAGTTCCCAATGCCCTGCGTTGGTGCGTGAATGAAATGGAGCACCGCTATCATTGCTTTGCCAAGGTGGGTGTGCGAAACTTTGAAGCTTTCAACAAGCGCCCGCCGGATGTTCCTGCGCAAGAGACGGAGGAACCGGAAGACGGGCAGGTGGATGAATCTTTGGCGGAATCCATTGCCAGAGACCTGGAATCCCAGGGGGAATGGCCTGTGGAAGAAGATGATGAACTGGATCTGGAGGACGACGGAGTTATTCCTGAACGCTTCCCCTACATCGTCATTATTATTGACGAACTTGCGGACCTGATGCAGACAGTAGGAGCGGACATAGAAACGAATATTGGACGTCTTACCCAAAAGGCCCGTGCCGCAGGCATCCACCTTATTGTGGCGACGCAGACGCCAAGAAGGCAGGTGGTGACGGGGACGATCAAGGCCAATATCCCGACGCGCATCGCTTTCCAGGTGGCGAGCGGTACGGATAGCCGTGTGATTCTGGACAGGCAGGGGGCGGAAAAACTGGTGGGCAAGGGAGACCTTCTGTATTTGCCGCCGGGTTCCGCCCAGGTGGAGCGGGCGCAGGGAGCCTTTATCTCTGACGATGAAGTGGAAGCCCTGGTGGCCCACTGTGCTTCCCAGGCCAAGCAGAAATTCCATGAAGAGGTTCAGAAGTCCCTGGACGAGCCTTCCCGCGGAGGTGCGGACAGTCCGCTGGATGACGCGGAAGAGGAATGCTATGCCAAGTGCCTGGAAGTGGCTGTTGTGGAACGTAAGGTAAGCACCTCCCTGCTGCAGCGGCGTTTGAGCATTGGATACGGCCGTGCAGCGCGCATGATGGATTTGCTGGAATCCCGCGGCATTATTGCCCCGGCGGATAATACCAACCGTCCACGCAAGGTGCTGGTGGAATGAAACGATGAAAAAACTCCCCATGAGACGAATTGTTTCCCTGCCTGTTCTGGCGGCGTTTGTGGTGCTGGGGGCCTCCTGTTCCCAGCAGGTGCAGCAGCCCGTTAAGAAAGCAGTCCCTCCCCCCGTATATGTGGGCAAGGTGGAGCAGGTGTATCCTAATCATCATTATGTGCTGATTGCTCTGGCCGGGAATGTTTATGAACCGGGAACCGTGCTTATCTCCCAATCTCCGGGCCGGGAAGAAAAATGCAGAGTCGCCAACCTGATTGTGACGGAGGAGCGAATGGGGCGTGCGCGCATTCCTGCGGATATCCGCAGCGGCGCTGTGGAGGCGGGGGACCTGGTGTTCCTGTATCGGAACCTGGCTGTTCCGGAAAGTACCGGAAAGATGGATGAGCAGAAGCCGGTCAGCCCTGAACCGGAAACGGATGAAGACAGCAAGGTTGTTGCTCCGCCGATTGCCCCGGACGGCGGCAGGACGGCGGACGGGCTGATGCCTCTGCCCGGGGAGCAGCCTGTTCCGGCCTCTGCGGATCAGGAGCGGATTTCCCGGGAGCGGGAGAAAATACTCCGGGAGTTGGAAAGCGTTCCGGACAGGCTGGAAGAACCGTGGAGCAGGACTTTCTCCGGAAAACCGGTGGAAAGATAACCGGATGCGGAGGTATCCGCAATGTTTCCCAGGGCGGGAAGGAGCTCCTGAAGATGAGGCCGGGTATTGGGAATTCAAATACCAGTTTCTTTGAAACGGACGGATGACCTGTTCCAGTATTCCTGATAAACCCGATCCTCCTGTCCATCCAGATTCAACTGGTACAGGCGGAAAGTGACCGGAATATTTTTGGGTTGCCACAGCTCTTCATAAGAATATTGGTAGCGCATGCCCAGCTGTTTCATGACGCCTCCGCTGCGGGGATTCCTGATATCGTGTGTGGCCGTGATGTAGGGTATGCCGTCTTTCTTCAACCGGGCGACAACAGCCCTGGCCGCCTCCGTGGCAAAGCCTCTGTGCCAGAACTCCTGAAGCAATCCGTAGCCGAGGTCATGGCTGTCGTCCGTGCCTGCGTGGATATACCCTGCCGGGAGGTTGCTGTTTTTCGGGCAGATGGCGTAATGATACCCGTAAGGCCGTTTGTACACTTCCCGGTACTTTTCTTTGAACAGGGACGCCGCTTCTTCCAGGGAAGTTAATGGAAACCACGGCAAATACGTGTTTACCTCTTCATTGCTGTAAATGTTGAACAGGGCCTCCAGATCATTTTCCGTGAATTTTCTCAGTATTAATCTCTCGGTTTCCAATAAGGGGGTATTGGCGGAATTCATGGGTGGAGCTTAAGGGTTTTTTTCGTTTAATTTTACTGTTTGCACAGGGGGTGTCAAATGATCCGGTTCATGCTTAGGCCTGATGCTGCGGTACGGGTTCCTGCCTGTTTCCCGGGATGCCGTTTTGCTGCCGGCGCGTATGGGGGGACAGCAGAAGCGTGTATGGCGACAGTTTTCCCAAATGGGGAAACTGCCGTATGTTTTTCCGGATATGCACATTTTTTAGATTCATTCAATATTTGCTTGTTTTTTTCACGGCGTCTTATTAGGATGCTTTCGCTTACGCAACCAGATGACTAATTTATGAAATCCATCAAAGGAACAGAAACAGAAAAGAATCTTCTCAAGGCTTTTGCCGGGGAGTCAGAAGCGCGCAACCGCTACACCTACTTTGCCGGCGTAGCCAAGAAGGCCGGTTACGAACAGATTGCCGCTATCTTTCTGGAAACGGCCGACAATGAGAAGGAACATGCCAAGGTATTTTTCAAATTGCTGAAAGACGCTTGCATTGAAGTAACGCACGCCGTCTGCACGGCTCCCCTGGAATCTACGGAGGATTGTCTGCTGGCCGCCGCCGCCGGCGAGCATGACGAATGGTCCGACATGTATCCTGCATTTGCCGAAGTAGCGGACAGGGAAGGCTTCCCCGCCATTGCGGAAACTTTCCGCAAGATTGCCTCCGTGGAGCAGCACCATGAAGCCCGCTATCTCAAGCTGGCTGAAAATGTGCGCGAAGGCAGGGTTTTTGCCAAGGAAAAGGAAATCCAGTGGAAGTGCCGCAACTGCGGTTATGTACATACCGGTTCCACTGCCCCCAAGGTATGTCCGGCCTGTGCGCATCCCCAGGCATTCTTTGAAGAACTGGCGGACAACTTTTAATAACCTTTTCTCCAGGAATATGATTGGGGCCGGTTTCACGAGTTGATCGTGCAATCGGCCCTCTTTTTGGACTACGGACGCCTTACGCTGATGGACAGGGAACGAACGGATGCGGTATGGAAAAAATATGGACGCAGCCTCTGGAATTTTGCCGGAAGCTACGGCTTGGGCATTGCCCTGATGCTGATCCTTCTGGTGCTGACCTTTGCCGGGACGCTGCACCAGGTGCGGTTGTCTTCTGCCATGGGGTCGGAGGCTGCCATAGAGTCTTTTTTCGGGGCGGCTTATGTGCTGATACCGCTGGGCGGGGAGAACTCCCTGATTTCCCTGCCTTTGCCCGGCATGGGCATTACTTGTGTCCTGCTGTTCGCCAACCTGCTCATAGGCGGGGTATTCCGTATCCGGTGGACTTGGAGGCACGCAGGCGTGCTGGTGGCTCATGGGGGAATTTTGCTGCTGCTGGCCGGCATCATGCTGGGCAACAAAATGACGGTGGCTGTGGAACAGGTGGAACTGCCCCAGGGGGACCGGGTGCACGAGTATTCCCTTCCGTTTGATTTGCGCCTGAACCGCTTTGTGCCGGAGTTTTATCCGGGGACTTCCAAGCCTAAATCCTATGAATCCCAGATAACCGTTTTTCCGGAATCCGGCGGTCAGTATGACGCCGTTATCCGCATGAATGAGCCTCTGCGCCTTTCCGGCTGGACGCTGTACCAGATGAGCTGGGGCCAGGATTCCCTGCATCCGGGCAGGCTTATCTCCATTCTCCGTGCTTCCCATAATCCCCTGGAGCAAATGCCCAAATGGTCCTCCTACATCATCGCTGTAGGGCTGCTGTGGCATTTTGCCTGTGTTTTTGGCAGATACCTGCGCTGCAAACCCGGTCTGGCATCTGCCGGAACGGCGGCGACGGATGAACTGCAGGCCGTTTCCGCCCCAGGCGGGAAAAAACGTCTGCGCCTGGCTGGCATTTGCCTGCTGGTAGCGGCCATCTTTGGCGTCGGCATGCTGGCGGCGCGGCCTGACGTCCATCCGGTTCTGGTGGAACATTATGTGCCCTGGTCTCCCTTTTTGGTGGAGCGGGCCGGGGCCATGGCCGTCCAGGACGGCGGCCGCCTGAAGCCTGTTTCTACTTATGCGGGCTTCCATCTGCTCCGGACACTGGGCAAAAGAAGCTTTGTTGTTGATACGCCGGAAGGGAAAAGGAAGCTCTCCCCGGTGGAATGGATGCTGGACTGCATGTTCCGTCCGGAACTGGCGGAACAATACCCTGTTTTTCTGGTCAATCGGGAAGAGGTGGTCAGGCGCCTGCACCTGCCGGACCAGAAAGACAAGCGTAAAAAATACTCCTACGCGCAGCTTGCGGAACGCTGGGAGGAAATGACCCGTGCCGTCCGGGAAATCCGTTTGTTGGGAGAAACGAATCTGACGGAAGCCCAGAAGGAAATTTTGTCCCTTTCCCGCAACTTTGACGTAATGCGGGGATGGATGCTTGTCTCCCGGATCATGCTGGAAAACCCTGCCGCCATGGAACGGATGGAATTCCCACGCTGGTTTCCTTCTGCCGGCCGCGATGGAGAACGCCTGTGGACGGCTGCCCCGGATAAAGCTGCCGGAGCCTTTTTGGCAATGGCGTCCCTACTGGAACGCAAAGCTATCGGCATGGAAGGGGCGGAGGCTTCCGCACTGCGGATGAAAGCGGAAGGCCTGCTGCTGGAAAAGCTGGCGCAACCCAATGAAGCTGCCTCCGCCGGAGAGCGGCACAGCCTGGAAAGAGAAATTTTCTACTACCGTCTGGATCCGCTTTATATTTCCCTGGCCGTTTTTGTGGCGGCGTTCGTGTGCCTGCTGCTCTGTGCGCTTTTCCGCCCTGCCGCCAACGCTCCCCTCTGGCGGCGTTTTCTTCGGTCCGGAGGTTTCAGCCTGGCGTGGCTGACAGGCGCGGGCGGAACCGTAGTACTGGCCGCGGCGCTGGTCATCCGCATGCTCATCACCATGAGGTCCCCGGTGGGCAACACGTATGAAACCATTGCCTTCATCGCCTGCATGGGAGTGCTCTGCGCTCTTGTGGTGGAACTTTTCAGTAAAAAGGGAATCGTACTGGCGGCGGGGCTTTTGCTTGGGGCTTTCTCCTGTCAGATGGGTATTCTGTATGAAGCCTCCCAGGCTGTGGACCATATGGATCCCCTGGTGGCCATCCTGCGCTCCAACTTCCTGCTTTCCACCCATGTCATTACCATTGTGCTGGGGTACGCGGCCGGGTTGCTGGCGGCGGTGCTCTCCCATATATACCTGCTGGCTTCCCCCTTGCGCCTGATTGGCGGAAAAACGGAACAATCCCTGGACCGCATGGCTTACGGCATCTTGTGTTTTTCCCTGGTGTTTACGCTGGTGGGAACGGTTTTTGGGGGGATTTGGGGCAATGAATCCTGGGGGCGCTTCTGGGGCTGGGATCCCAAGGAAAACGGAGCGTTGATGATTGTACTGTGGCAATTGACCGTATTGCATGCCCGGAAAGCCGGATGGCTGTCTTCCTGGCTGCTCCACTTCAGCAATGTAGTGGGCGGCGTTATCATTGCCTTTGCCTGGTGGGGCGTCAATATGCTGGGAGTGGGGCTGCACTCCTACGGTTTCACTTCCGGTCGGGATGCGTTAGACATGTTCTATTGGTCCGAAGCCGTATTGTGCGTTCTCTTCATTATCCTGCATTACCGCGCGCTCCGGCGCGTAGATGTCAGGTAGGGGAGCAGGTTCCGGAAATAATACGGAAACATATTCCCGGAAAGGGACAGGAAATCCTTGTCTGCCTTCTTTCCATTTTCTGGAATTTGTGGTGTCCGGATTTTACAGTCATGGAGAACAGGGAAATGAGGACGCATTTTTTTTCATTTTCTCCTTGCCGGGCCTGCTTTCCCGGTATATATTCCTTCCACCTCATGCACGGATAGCTCAGTGGTAGAGCGGCTGTCTTACACACAGTTGGTCGGGGGTTCGAATCCCTCTCCGTGTACCATTAATAAACCCTGCAAGTTTAAAGGCTTGTGGGGTTTTCTTTTAAGAAGGAATTATCATCATGCTGTATTCCGGTTTCCGTTCCCGTTTTGAGTGTATCTCCCTCCCTTTTTCAATTTGCCCGAAGTGTTGTTTAACTCCCCCGGATTTTTTAGTGAAAAACGGCTGCCGCACCTTTCGGCGGGGCAGCCCGTAAATGGAAGCGGTTCCTGTATAAGAAACGAATCTAGGCTCCGAAATCAAGGGTTTTAGGTTCTCGGCTCCAGACGCGGTGCTGTTTCATGGCCGTGATGAAGGGGAGCATCAGGGACTTGGTGTCCTTCGGCATGAGCAGCCCGGCGTCATCCATATCCTGGGGCAGGGAGGCTGCCTCAAGCATGGCTTTGGCGTTGCCGGGCAGTCCGATGGCCTTCAAGTGCCTGTAGGCCTGGCGCAAATGGTACTTGGCATCTCCGTCTTTCAGGAGCGTTGTGAGGCTTTGTTCCCCTTCCGGGACGATGACGGAGTCAAACAGGACGGAAGGAGTGCCGGACAGGGTTCCGTCAACAAACAGCTCTTCCCCTTCTTCCGTTGTTATGCTTCCCATGTGTGGGGCAATGATTTGGGGGTGGATGCCTTCTTCATGCAGGGCATCGCAGATTTCTTTCACGGATTTCAGGCTGACGCCGTCCGCTGCCAGTAAAGAGACGCGAAGGCCTTTGAGGTTGCCGTCCGTATGGGCATACAGGCTCAATGACGGATCTTGTTCCAGGCCGCAGACGGGCCTGGGAAGTTCCCTGCTGAGTTGCTCCCTGGTGAGTTGAATTCCCAGGTTGCGGGCCACTCCGCTTGCCAGGTCCGGATCAATGCGTGTCAGAAGGTCCACCACGCGTTCCCGGATATAGGGGCGCGTCACCTTACCCAGCTCAAAGCTGAAAGCGTTGATAATGTGCTCCTGTTCCACCGGAGTTTGACTCATCCAGAACAGCCGGGGGTGGGAATAGTATTCCGCGAAGGAGGGGCTTCGCAAACGTTCCTTGACACCGCTTACCGTCTGGGGGCTGGTAGTGAAGCCGCCTTTCTCCGGAGGCGTTTCTCTCGGCCAGTTGTTCCCGATGGAATTGGGATCATAGTTGGCCGGTGAGGCGTCTATCTGCATGCGGTGGAAGCCGTCCCTCTGATTGTTGTGGAAGGGGCAAATGGGGCGGTTGATGGGAATTTCCGTGAAGTTGGCTCCTCCCAGCCGGTGCCGCTGGGTATCGCTGTAAGAGAAAATACGGCCCTGGAGCAGCGGATCATCGGAAAAATCAATGCCCGGCACGATATTGGCGGGGCAGAAGGCTGCCTGTTCCGTTTCCGCAAAAAAGTTGTCCGGGTTGCGGTTCAGCACCATTTTCCCGACGATTTCCACGGGAACCAGTGCTTCCGGAATGAGCTTGGTAGCGTCCAGAATATCGAAGTCGAATTGGTCTGCGTCTTCTTCCGGGATGAGTTGCAGCCCCAGCTCGTATTCCGGATAATCTCCGGCTTCAATGGATTGCCAAAGATCCTTGCGGTGGAAGTCAGGATCGCGTCCTGTCAATACCTGGGCTTCATCCCACACCAGGGATTTTTTCCCGTACAGCGGTTTCCAGTGGAAACGGACGAAAGTGCTTTTTCCATCTTCATTGACCAGTTTGTACGTATGAATGCCGAACCCTTCCATCGTACGGAAGCTTCTGGGGATGCCGCGGTCCGACATGGCCCACATGACGTTGTGCAGAGTTTCCGGCTGCAGGGAGACGTAGTCCCAGAAAGAGTCATGGGCCGTCTGCCCCTGGGGCATTTCATTGTGGGGTTCCGGTTTGACGGCATGGACGAAATCCGGAAATTTGATGGCATCCTGAATGAAGAAGACGGGCGTGTTATTGCCTACCAGATCATAGTTGCCTTCCTTGGTATAGAATTTGGTAGCCCAACCGCGGATATCCCTTACTGTATCCGGAGATCCTCTGAAGCCCTGCACGGTGGAAAAACGCACAAAGACCGGGGTTTTTTCTCCCGGATCCTGCAAAAAAGCCGCTTTGGTGTACTTGGAAAGGGATTTGTACACCTGAAAATAACCATGTGCCCCGGAACCTCTTGCGTGAACCACGCGTTCCGGTATCCGCTCCTGGTCAAAATGAGCCATTTTCTCCAGAAAGTGGAAGTCTTCAAGCAGAGAGGGACCTCTGCTTCCTGCTTTAAGTGTGTTTTGATCATCGGATATTTTAACTCCCAGGTTGCTTGTGAGGGCCTGTCCCATGCCGTTGGAGCGCATGGAATCCAGCTCCCTGATTTTTTCCGTAGCGTTATCCGGCATCTTCATGGAACCGGGCGCGGAAGGTTCCGCATTGGGCGGCGTAGGTTTTGGAGTGGGTTTGATCAATTCCGGATCAATTGTATCCGTATAATGGGGAGCAGCTTCTTTTCCATTGGGAAAAGGGGCGGCGCTGTCTTCCATGGGCGGTTTCTTTTTTTTCATTGGCTTGTTCATGAGGGGCCGGATTTTTCTATGTGGGTAATAGTTCGACTTCCCTTTTTCCGGGGATGTTCCGTCCTGTTTTGTCATCAGTATTTCTCCGGAGCTGATGAAAATTTTTTATAGAAACTGTTATTTAAGATTTTATGTAATAAAGAACGGGCTGTGCGGAGATGCCTTTTTGATTGGCATGGCTGTGGATGTCTGTATTCCATGTTTCATTGGCGGCAGGGAGAAGCGGAGATAACCGGGGTACGGCCGCGGGCAGGCAGAAAACAGTGGCCTCCTTGTTAAGCGGTGTTTCCTGCATCTGGTTCCGAAGGAGGAACGGAACCGTGTTGCCGGAACGGCAGGGCAGGGACGGCATTGCGTACATGATATGGAACGGAGCTTCCACAAATTTTCATAGACGAGGGGAATAAATAGGTTATGATTTTTATGTCAATCGGGTATTGGAGAAAAGGCTCGCACCGTCCGGCGCGAGGCGGTTTTTCCGGTATGGAACCCTTTTCCTATTAATTTAAAGTAATGACGGTGCAAGAAATAGCTGAACAGAGTTTGAAGAGCCTTCTGGCTTCGCTGGGGTTTTCCGCGGATATCGAAGTAACGGAAACGGACGGCATCGTGTGCCTGAATATTTCCTCCCCGGATTCACAGTACATCATTGGAGGGGACGGGGACAGGCTGGATGACCTTCAGTATCTGGTCAACCGCATGATCCAGCGCAAGATGGAAGATGCTCCCCGCGTGAAGGTGGATTGCGACCATTACCGGGAGCGCAACGAAGCCCGTTTGCTGGAAAAGGCCCGTTCCCTGGCCGAACGCGTCCAGGAGAGCGGCAAGCCGATGAAGATGCCTCCGTTGAATGCCTACCACCGCCGCCTGGTGCATAATGCCCTTCAGTCCATGGAAGGAATTGTGACGGAGTCCGAAGAAGGGGACAGCCGTTACAAGCGCATTACCATCAGAAAGGGCTGATGGATGGCAGTTTATTCATGAGGGCTTTAGCGGTCATTGCGTTTTTGGCGCTGGCGTTTCCGGGACGTGCGGAAATGGATGCCCTTTCCGTCTCCTGTTCTGCGGCTCCCTCCCTTCCATCCCCTGTTCTGGTTGTGTACGGTTCAGAGGAACCCGGTTCAGCGGAAGCCCGTTGGTTGAAAGCTCTCCAGCCGGGCACGGAAGAACGCCGCGCGCTGGATGAATATGTGCGTGACGTGCAGTTTGTCACGGTTCCCAGACATCCTTCCGTGAAGGATTGGGAAGAAGACGGCAGCCTGTCCCGTGCGGCGATGCATGGTGTGCGCATGCTGCCTTCCGTGGTTTTTCTTGACTCCAAGGGACGTGTATTCGACCTGGTGGAAGGAGGGGCCTCTGCAGCTTCCCTACGGGAAAAAGTGTCCCTGCTTGCGGAAAAAGCGCAGCGCGTGCGGCCGGTGACGCGGGTGAATGATATTCCGAAGGGCGGGGACCCTGCGGCAGAAGCCTCCGCCATTTGCCGGGAGCTGGAACAGGTGCCTCCGGAAGCCTGGTTCCGGGATTATCCTGGCACCATGAAGCGTCTGGAGAAATTGAACTGTACGGTTCCGGCTTTTCTGAACGCCCGGGAGGTGGTCCTTCGTCTGGAGAAAAACAGGAAAACGGCTGAATTGCTTGGCGAGTCTTTCCGGGCCAGCAAAGCTTCTTCCATACGAACATGCCTGGAAGCATGGCGTGCCTGCGCGGATGACCCCTCGTTATCCGTGGAGGAGCGCCAGTTAATTCTGCTCTCCATGGTGCATCCCCTCTGGGTACGGCTGGAAGAGGTTCTGTACCGGGAAGCCCACACTCCGGAAAGCGAGGATGCCTTCAACCAGGCGGTTGCGGTTTTGGAAGAGGTCCGGGACATGAACCGTTCCAGCGTTTGCGGCAGACGGGCGCACCAGCTCAGGGAAGAGCTGAGAAGAGCCCGTCTGGCGGCTGCGCGGTATGATTGATGTGTCTTTCCTGAGTTGCCGGAAATGGACAGGAAGGCCCCCCTGCTTTCGTCACGGAATCAAGGGATGCGTTTTCCTCCGTGATTCCTCTTTCCACAGGAAGGACCGGGCAAATTGGCTTGATTTTGCCCCTGTCCGGGGCTAGTCTTCGAACCGTTATGACAGATTCATCCATCCCGGACATGATGGCGGAGGCTCGCCGAGGCCAATGGACTGACCAGCAACTGGCCGCCAAGGCTGTGGAACTGGCGGAGTCCATTTTAAAGCAGTCGAATGCCGGGATGAGAGGGAAAGAGAAGAGGCAGGCGCAGCAAATGGAGCGTATGATGAATGATCCGGCGGGCAAGGCGTTTACGCTGGCGCTGGCGGATCGGGTGTTCCGTCCTTCTTCTCCGGCGCGGGGCGCGGAGTTGTTCCGCTATCTTCTGGACGGATATGGCGTTCCCCGTTATTTGTCTGCAGCCGACCGTTTCGCCATGAAGATGGGGGGGAGATTTTCCGCTCAATTTCCGGGTGTGGTCATGCCCGTGATTACCAGCCAGTTGAGAAAGGAGAGCTCCAATGTCATTCTTCCTGCCGAGGATGGAAAACTGCGCCCCCACCTGCGCCGCAGGCGCAAGGGCGGCATCCGGATGAACATCAACCAGCTGGGAGAGGCCATTCTGGGTGAAAGCGAGGCGCACCACCGTCTTCAGCAGGTCGTGGACCGGCTGACAGACAAGGACTGTGACTATATTTCCGTCAAGATTTCAGCCATTTTCAGCCAGATTCATCTGGTAGCCTTTGAAGAAACCGTCAAATTGATTCAGGAGCGCCTGCGCATCCTGTATCGGGCGGCCATTACCAATGCGGTGACGTTGCCGGACGGTTCCAGAAAGCCCAAGTTCGTGAATCTGGATATGGAGGAATACCGTGATCTTCATCTGACGGCGGAAGCGTTCAAACGTACGTTGATGGAGGATGAATTCATGCATCTGGAGGCGGGGATTGTGCTCCAGGCCTATTTGCCGGATTCCTGGGAGGAGCAGATGAAGCTGTGCGCCTGGGCGAAGGAACGCGTGGAGCAGGGGGGCGCGCGCATCAAAATACGCCTGGTGAAAGGCGCCAACCTGGCGATGGAGAAGGTGGAGGCCTCCATGCATGGCTGGGCGCAGGCCCCGTATGGCACGAAAGCCCAGGTGGATGCCAATTACAAGAGAATGCTCCATTACGGCTGCATGCCGGATAATGCCAGATATGTGCAGTTCGGCGTGGCTTCCCACAACCTGTTTGATTTGTGTTATGCCATGCTGCTGCGTGAGCGGGAAGGCGTGCGTGACCAGGTGGAATTCGAAATGCTGGAAGGGATGGCGAACCATCAGGCGCGGGTCATCCGCCAGGCGGCGGACGGTCTGCTCCTTTATGCCCCCGTGGTTCTGAAGGAAGACTTTCACAGCGCCATTGCCTACCTGGTGCGGAGGCTGGATGAAAATACCAGTGAGGAAAACTTCCTGCATGATCTCTTCGGCATGACGCCGGGGTCCCGGAGCTGGGAGGTCCAGAAAAAGAGGTTTTTGAAGGCCTGTCAGGAAAAGGATGAGGTGAAGTACGGCCCCAACCGCATGCAGAACCGCGCTGCGGACCCCATCCAGCCCTCACATTACCGGGACGCCTTTGCCAACGAGCGGGATACGGACTGGTCTCTGAGGCAGCTGTCTCTTATACACATCTCCGAGCCCACGAGACTAGCGCTC
>ENA-OXFN01000437-OXFN01000437.1-human-gut-metagenome-genome-assembly--contig:-NODE-437-length-13551-cov-9.14204_pt1 | contig 13551 bp, 10 predicted proteins | sample MGYA00249366_ERZ652265 | MGnify/ENA primary metagenome ERZ652265 (study PRJEB26925, sample SAMN05826980) | human gut metagenome | biome: ENVO:2100002; feature: ENVO:00000062; material: ENVO:00002003... | reverse complement strand
AAAATGTACCTTTGCAGCATGGATAAATCAGCATCAATGAGAGAAACTCTAAAGACATATTTCGGATACGATAGTTTCCGTCCTCTGCAAGAAGAAATCATCCGCCACATCCTAAACAAACAGGATGCATTGGTATTAATGCCTACTGGTGGGGGAAAATCAATCTGCTACCAACTCCCTGCATTGCTTTGCGAAGGTACTGCCGTTGTCGTTTCCCCACTTATCTCATTGATGAAAGATCAGGTAGAAGCATTGCTGGCAAATGGCATCGCAGCCGGGGCACTGAACAGCAGTAATGACGAAACGGAAAACGTCCAACTGCGTCGCGCATGTGTTGAAGGACGACTGAAGCTGCTTTACATTTCACCGGAAAAACTTTTAGCAGAAAAAGATTATTTGTTGCGGGATATGAACATCTCTCTGTTTGCTATTGATGAAGCGCATTGTATTTCACAATGGGGACATGACTTCCGTCCGGAATACACACAAATGGGAGTGCTTCACCAACAATTTCCGCAAATACCGATTGTCGCACTAACTGCTACTGCGGATAAAATCACGCGCGAAGACATTGTACGGCAATTACATCTCAACCATCCCCGTATCTTTATCTCATCTTTCGACCGCCCCAACATTAGCCTGACTGTGAAACGTGGTTTTCAAGCGAAAGAGAAGAACAAGGCTATCTTAGAATTTATTCACCGCCACGGGGGAGAAAGCGGGATTATTTATTGTATGAGCCGAAATAAGACAGAAACCGTCGCACAGATGTTGCAAAAGCAGGGTATTCGCTGCGGTGTCTATCATGCCGGATTATCCACCCAACACCGGGACGAAACACAGAATGATTTTATCAACGACCGCATACAGGTGGTATGTGCCACTATTGCATTCGGAATGGGGATCGATAAATCAAATGTCCGCTGGGTCATACATTACAATCTACCCAAAAGCATAGAAAGCTTTTATCAGGAAATAGGCCGTGCCGGACGGGATGGACTGCCCAGCAGTACTGTCCTATTTTATTCACTCGGAGATCTTATATTACTCACTAAATTTGCTTCGGAAAGCAATCAGCAGAGCATCAATCTGGAAAAGCTACAACGGATGCAGCAATATGCTGAAGCCGATATTTGCCGGAGAAGAATCCTGTTAAGCTATTTCGGAGAAACAACAACGGAGGATTGCGGTAATTGCGATGTTTGTAAAAATCCTCCTCAACGATTTGACGGTACGGTCATTGTGCAAAAGGCATTAAGCGCCATCGCACGTACAGAACAACAAATCAGCACAGGATTGCTGATTGACATTCTCCGTGGAAACTATTCTGCGGAAGTAACCGGAAAAGGGTATCAGGAACTTAAAACGTTCGGTGCCGGACGCGACATTCCTCCTCGTGACTGGCAAGACTATCTGCTTCAGATGTTGCAACTCGGCTACTTTGAAATAGCCTATAACGAAAACAACCATCTTAAAATTACTGCAAGCGGAAGTGATATTCTCTTCGGGAGAGCTAAGGCAACATTAGCAGTCATCCGGCACGAAGAAGTCGCCACTCAAAAAGGAAAAAAGAAAAAAGTGGTTGTTGCAAAGGTACTTCCTTTCGGCCTGGAAGGTGGAGAAAACGAGGATTTATTCGAAGCCTTACGCGGATTGAGGAAACAACTGGCCGATCAGGAGGCACTACCCGCCTACATCGTCTTGTCAGACAAAGTATTACACCTGCTTAGTATTTCCCGTCCTACCACTATAGAAGAATTCGGAGAAATCAGCGGTATCGGAGAATACAAGAAGAAAAAATACGGAAAAGACTTCGTTAATCTGATTAGGCAGTTTGTAGAATAATCATACGTCACTTGCACTGCTTAAGCTGTTCGTGCAAATCAGCCGGAGGCACTCCCAATGAAATGGCTTTCTCAAAGTCAGCTTTGGCAAGTCCTTTCTTTTTCTGTGCCAGATAGATATTCCCACGCAGCAGATAAGCATCAGCCGAGGCAGCATCCAACCGGATCGCTTCCTCCAAATCAACCAATGCCAGATCTTCATGCTTCATTTCACGTTCCACGTCGGCACGGGCAATATAAAGCGTCGCATCGTCAGGAGTAGCCGTAATCATCTTATTCAGAATTTCAAGAGATTCCCGAAATTTTCCTTCTTTCTGCTCCAGAGTAGCCAATCCCAGACGACCGCTATAACTCTGCGGATCCAGTTCCAGCAAACGATTATAATCGATTCTCGCAGCCGGATAATCCCGGCGGAGCACATAAATATAGGCACGCATCAACAAAGCTTCCTTGTTCTGCTTATCCTCATCAAGCACCTGACAATAATCGGTATAAGCACGGTCCGTTTTTCCCATTTCCATATAAATAGCGGCACGGTCGAGTAAAATAGGAACTGCCAAAGGAGCAAAATTCAGTGCAAAAGAATAAGACTCCAGCGCTTTATCAAACTCACCCAAGCAACGCTGTACCAATCCCAGGTTAGAAAAAAGCAACGCATTTTTGGCATTCTTCGGTTCCAGCTTCAAAGCCTGAAGCAAAAGTTCCTCTGCTTTGGGAAGACTGTCTTTCTCAATACATTCAATGGCTCTCTCGGACAATTGCTGATAAGTTTGTGCAAAGGCAACAGCCGGAAAACAAAAAAGCAAAGCTATAATTATTCTTACCATGGTTCAGGTCTTTTTTATAATGAATGAATTAATCCAATGGATATGCGTCAAAAGCAAACAGTTCGGTCGACAAATAACGCTCTCCCGTATCAGGTAACAACGCTACTATTTTTTTGTTCTTAAATTCCGGACGCAGTGACAGTTGACGGGCAGCATACACAGCTGCTCCCGAAGAAATTCCCGCCAGCAGACCTTCCGTCGACGCTAACTCACGTCCCGCACGAATCGCTTCATCATCGGGTACACCCATCACCTCATCTACCACAGAAGCATCATAAAGTTTGGGAATAAAATTTGCTCCGATACCCTGAATACGATGCGGAGCCGCCTCTCCTCCTGCCAATACAGGAGACGACGCCGGTTCTACCGCCACAATATAAATATCCGGATTATGTTTCTTTAAAGCACGGGCTACACCGCAAACCGTTCCTCCGGTGCCCACTCCGGCCACAAAAACAGCCACTTCACCGTCTGTATCCCGCCAGATCTCTTCACCTGTCGTCCGCTCATGAACAGCCGCATTAGCCGGATTCTCAAATTGTTGTAAGATCACCGAACCGGGAATACTATCACGCAACTCCTGCGCCTTGGCAATAGAAGCTGCCATCCCTCCTACCCCGTCTGTCAATACAATCTGCGCACCCAGCGCTTTCAACAGATTCCGCCGTTCCAGGCTCATTGTTTCAGGCATGGTCAATATCAAATGATACCCTTTAATAGTGGCTACCATTGCCAACCCGACACCTGTATTTCCGCTTGTCGGCTCAATAATCGTCGCACCGGGTTTCAATAATCCCCGAACTTCGGCATCTTCAATCATCGAAAGAGCCACCCTGTCTTTTACACTTCCCGCCGGATTAAAAGCCTCCAGTTTGGCAATAATATTTTGTTCCAGACCGTACTTTCCGCTATAACCGGAAAGTTCCATCAAAGGGGTATTCCCCACTAAATCTGTTAGTTTCCTTGCAATCTTTGCCATCTTATTACTTTATTTTTGTCACAGACACGACAAAGATATGGAAAAAAAGGTATGTTTTATATCACTTCATGAGAAAGATAAGGAAAAGTATAGTAACTTTGTATCCGTTCAATCTTTTTAAGTTTACAGATATGAAAAAGAGAATCATACAATTTCTCACGACCTATTTTTTATTTGTTCTTTTATTCGTTCTTCAGAAACCAATCTTCATGGTTTACTACCATGACTTATATACCAATGTATCTTTAGGTGACTACTTCTGCGTCATGTGGCACGGATTGCCTCTGGATTTATCTCTCGCAGGCTACCTGACCGCTATCCCCGGCTTACTGCTCATCGCCTCCGCCTGGACCAATTCATCCATACTCCGCCGCATCCGGCAAGGATACTTCGGGGTAATCGCCTTTGTCATGGCCTGCATTTTTATCATCGACCTGGGATTATACGGCTTTTGGGGATTCCGTCTGGATGCCACCCCCGTTTTCTATTTCTTCTCTTCCCCCAAAGATGCTATGGCAAGCGTCAGCTTTTGGTTTGTACTATTGGGAATCTTATCAATGCTGATCTATGCAGCAATTTTATACTTCATTTTCTATTACGTCCTTATCCGGGAGAAAAAGGCCCTGAAAATACCTTATCGACGTCAGAATGTCTCGCTTGCGCTCCTTTTGCTGACAGCGGCACTCTTCATCTCTATCCGGGGCGGATTCAGCGTATCCACCATGAATTTGAGCAAGGTGTATTTCAGTCAGGACCAACGCATGAATCATGCAGCCATCAATCCGGCATTCAGCTTCATGTATTCCGCCACCCACCAGAATAATTTCGATAAGCAATATCGCTTCATGGACCCGAAAATAGCCGACGAATTATTTGCAGAGATGGTAGACAAACCTGTCGCAGCAACAGACAGCATCCCCCAATTATTGAATACACAACGTCCGAACATTATTTTTATTATCCTTGAGAGTTTCTCCACACACTTGATGGAAACTTTCGGAGGACAACCCAATGTGGCTGTCAATATGGATAAATTCGCTAAAGAAGGCGTATTATTCAGCAACTTCTACGGCAGCAGTTTCCGCACAGACCGCGGACTGGCATCCATCATCAGCGGATATCCCGGCCAGCCAAGCACCAGCATCATGAAATATCCCGAAAAGACGGACAAACTTCCTTCTATCCCGCGCAGCCTGAAAAATGCCGGATACAACCTGGAATATTACTATGGCGGAGATGCCGATTTCACAAATATGCGCTCTTATCTGGTATCTTCCGGCATCGAGAAGATTATTTCCGATAAAGATTTTCCTCTGTCCGAACGTACAGGAAAATGGGGAGCACAGGATCACGTCTTATTCCAACGCCTGATGAAAGACCTGAAAGAAGAAAAACAAGAAGAACCGTTCCTAAAACTCGTACAGACATCAAGCAGCCACGAACCATTCGAAGTCCCGTTCCACAGGCTGGATGATAAAATCCTCAATTCTTTTGCGTATGCCGATAGTTGCGTGGGAGATTTCGTGAAACAGTATCAAGAAACACCGTTATGGAAAAATACACTGTTTGTACTCGTTCCCGATCATCAGGGTGCATATCCGTATCCAATAGAAAATCCGCTGGACGGCCAAACCATTCCGCTGATTTTAATCGGAGGTGCAATCAAACAACCTCTTGTGGTAGATACCTATGCTTCACAGATTGACATTGCCGCCACCTTGCTTGCCCAATTAGGATTGCCGCATGATGAATTTACTTTCAGCAAGAATATCATGAATCCGGCCTCTCCTCATTTTGCATACTTTACCCGCCCGAACTATTTCGGAATGATTACCGCTGATAACCAATTAGTGTACAATCTGGACGCAAATACTGTGCAACTGGACGAAGGTACCGCCAAAGGAGCCAATCTGGAAAAGGGAAAAGCGTTCCTGCAGAAGCTCTACGACGACCTGGCGAAACGCTAGGAAATGAGTTATATTGAATATTTATAAAGTAATATAGGACAATTTTCTATTCTTTATTGTATATTTGCGACATTAAAAATAGATCAATAAAGTCTGATGATACACACCGGAATTGTCCAATATCTTTCGGAGATAGATACAAATATCTTCCTGTATTTCAATGGTATACATTCCCCTTTTTGGGATTATTTCATGAGTTCTTTCACGGGTAAATTCATCTGGATTCCCATGTATGCCACTATATTGTATATTTTATTAAAAAACTTCCACTGGAAAGTAGTACTGTGCTACGTGGCTGCCATTGCACTGACTATCACCTTTGCCGACCAGATGTGCAGCAGCATCATTCGTCCGGTAGTAGCACGTCTGCGTCCCGCCAATCCGGAGAACCCGATTGTAGATCTAGTATATATCGTAAATGGTTACCGCGGAGGAAGCTACGGTTTCCCATCGTGCCATGCCGCCAATTCATTAGGTCTTGCCATGTTTGTCATATTCCTGTTCCGTAAACGTTGGCTAAGCATTTTCATCCTGACCTGGGCAATACTCAACTGCTACACACGTATATATCTGGGTGTACATTATCCCGGTGATTTACTCGTAGGAGGTATTATCGGAGGATTCGGCGGTTGGTTGTTCTGCACTATCGCCCACAAAGCAGCCATCTATCTGGAACCTTCCACCCGCACGAAGAGAAAAGAAATAAAACAATGGTCAGTCACTATTTATGTAGGATTACTGACTATACTCGGTATCGTTCTATACTCCACTATTAAAAGTTGGTAGAACACAACATATTTCGAACTAAAAAGTAAAAGCCTGACACCGTTATCCGATGCCAGGCTTTTACTTTTTTATCCGGGTTTATCAAGCTTTCCTGATATAATCAACAATCCACTGTCCTACTTCTTTTGTTCCGTACTTAGCACCGTCAGCCACCTGGATTTCCGGCGTACGTACATTCTCATCCAAAGAAGCATCTACGGCTTTACGAATCAATGCACCCTCTTCTTTAAGGTCGAAATACTCGAACAACATAGCTACAGAAAGAATCTGTGCCAACGGATTAGCAATGTTCAATCCCTTAGCCTGCGGCCATGAACCGTGAATCGGTTCAAATACCGGAGTACTTTCACCTGTAGAAGCAGAAGGAAGCAAGCCCATAGAACCACTGATTACAGAACCTTCGTCAGTCAGGATATCACCGAATGTATTTTCCGTTACCATCACATCGAAGAAAGCAGGTTCCTGAATCATCTTCATTGCAGCATTATCCACAAACATATAATCAGTTGTCACTTCCGGATAGTTCGGAGCCATTTCCTGTGCAATCTGACGCCACAGACGGGAAGAAGCCAGCACATTTGCCTTATCAACCACAGTCAGATGTTTTCTGCGCTTCATTGCATATTCAAAAGCTACCTTTAAAATACGTTCGATTTCCGGACGAGTATAATAGTTCGTATCATACGCCTTATCATTATCCTGATACTTTTCACCGAAATACATACCTCCAGTCAGCTCACGGATACAGATAAAATCGGCATTCTCTACCAACTCCGCACGCAACGGAGATTTGTGGATCAGGCATTTGAATGTCTGTACCGGACGGATATTAGCGAAAAGACCCAGTTTCTTACGCATAGCCAGCAAACCTTGCTCCGGACGTACCTTGGCAGTAGGATCATTGTCAAATTTCGGATCACCTACGGCAGAGAACAAAACAGCATCCGCCTCTTTACAAACCTGATAAGTTGCTTCCGGAAACGGATCGCCTACTTTATCAATCGCATCAGCTCCACAGATTGCATATTCGTAACTTACTTTGTGACCAAACTTCTCGCAAACGGCACTCATCACATCTACACCTTGCACAGAGATCTCCGGTCCGATGCCGTCGCCTGCTAATACAGCAATTTTAAAATCCATAATCGTTTATTCTTCTATTTATATATTCTTATAAAAAACATTCTTCGGGCAAGTTGTTTCTCACTTGCTCTTCTCGTATTCATCTTCGATGAGGTTCAACATCTTCATAGTAGCCTTGATGGCAGCCTCTGTCTGGTCGGCATCGAGTCCGCGGGTACGGAACACCTGCTCATCATAACTCCACGTGATAACTGTCTGCACAAATGCATCTGTACGTCCACCGGGAGGGATGGTTACCGCATAATTGGTCAACATCGGGAATTTACGTCCTAATGTCACCTTATATATTTTACGCAGCGCACGAACAAAAGCATCATACTGACCATCGCCGCCTGAACTCTCTTCGTACTCTTTTCCGTTGATTTCTATCTTCAACGTTGCCATCGGTTTCAACCCATGAGCCAGATTCACAAAATAGCTCTTCAGTTTAACCTTCTCACCCACTGCTCCATGTTTCAACACATCCGAAACAATGTACGGCAAATCTTCCTGTGTAACCAGTTCTTTCTTGTCGCCCAACTCGATGATGCGTTCTGTTACCTTGCGCATAGCATCTTCGTCCAGCTCCAATCCGAGATCTTCGAGGTTCTTACGGATATTTGCTTTACCGCTTGTCTTACCCAATGCATATTCGCGCTTGCGGCCAAAACGTTCGGGAAGCAAATCATTGCAGTAGAGATTATTCTTATTATCCCCGTCGGCATGCACTCCGGCCACTTGCGTAAAGACATTCTCACCTACAATCGGTTTATTGGCAGGTATCACAATTCCCGAATAAGACTCCACTACCCGGCTGACATCATTCAAACGGCTTTCGTCGATATTTGTCACCGCATTGAAATGGTCTTTCAGGATAGCCTGCACACTTGCGAGAGGAGCATTTCCTGCCCGTTCACCCAGTCCGTTGATGGTTGTATGCAATCCTTTGACACCGCTTAATACCGCGGCAAGGACATTACTCACAGCCAAATCATAATCATTGTGCGCATGGAAATCGAGATGAGTATACGGATAACGTTTCTTCATCTTCCGCATATACTCTATCACTTGCAAAGGATTCAAGATACCCAACGTATCAGGCAACATAAAACGCTTGACACTCGTCTCTTTCAATCCATCCATCAACTGAAATACATATTCGGGAGAATCTTTGATACCGTTGCTCCAATCTTCCAGATAAACATTGACGGTTATATCCTGTTCGTCGGCATAATGCACCACACTTATGATATCCGCCAGATGTTCTTCCGGTGTCTTTTTCAGTTGTTGCGTACAATGCTTCAGTGAACCTTTACAAAGAAGATTTATCACACGGCAGCCGGTACGCTGAATCCAATCGACAGAAGTATGCCCGTCGACAAAGCCGAGCACTTCCACTTTATGGAGCAGACTACGACGGGCCGCCCAGTCGCAAATCATCTTCACGGCTTCAAACTCACCGTCCGACACACGCGCCGAAGCAACCTCCACCCGGTCTACCTTTAAATCTTCTAACAGTAAACGGGCGATCATTAGTTTCTCATGAGGCACGAAAGATACTCCGCTGGTTTGTTCACCATCACGGAGCGTTGTGTCCATGATTTCTATTTTCACGCCTTCTTTTCCCATTCTTCTATTTTATCTTTATTGCTCAACAAGAAATCGATATCGTCCAATCCGTTCATCAAACAAAGTTTCTTGTAAGCATTGATTTCGAAATGTTCACTTTTACCTGTCGCCTTGTTGGTGATGGTCTGTTCGGGAAGGTTCACTTCCACTTCCATCTTCGGGTCCGCTTCTATCGAATCAAACAACTCCTGCAGAAACTCCTCGGTAACAACCACCGGCAGCACAAAGTTGTTCAACTCATTATTCTTATGAATATCGGCAAAGAAACTGGATACCACCACGCGGAAACCATATCCTGCAATAGCCCAGGCAGCGTGTTCACGGCTGGAACCCGAACCGAAGTTTTTTCCTGCCACCAATATCTGTCCGCTATAAGTAGGATTGTTCAACACAAAATCCTTGTTCAGGGAACCGTCAGCATTATAACGCCAGTCACGAAAAAGATTATCACCAAAGAATTTTTCTTCACGAGTGGTTGCTTTCAGGAAACGTGCCGGAATGATCTGGTCAGTATCTACGTTTTCTAAAGGAAGAGGTACACAAGTACTTGTTATTATATTAAATTTTGTCTTAGCCATCGTCTTATTTACAATTTAATGATTTACGAATTACGGTTAAATTACATCAGCTCTCTCGGATCGGTAATCACACCTGTCACCGCAGCAGCGGCAGCTACCAGCGGACTAGCCAGCAAAGTGCGTGCACCGGGGCCCTGACGTCCTTCGAAATTACGGTTGCTGGTAGATACCGAATACTTTCCGGCAGGAATCTTATCATCGTTCATTGCCAGACAAGCAGAACATCCCGGCTGACGGATAGCAAATCCGGCTTCCGTCAATATCTTGTCGATTCCTTCCTTACGGATCTGTGCGTCTACCATCCATGAACCCGGAACCAGCCATGCAATTACATTCTCCGCTTTCTTACGACCTTTCACGATGGAAGCAAATGCACGGAAATCTTCAATACGACCGTTTGTACAAGCACCAAGGAATACATAATCAATCTTCTTACCCAACAAAAATTCACCCGGTTGGAATCCCATATACTCCATTGATTTCTTGAACGAAACCTGTGCAGCTTCACTCATTCCTTCCATAGTAGGAATATGCTGTGTGATTCCCATACCCATACCCGGATTCGTTCCGTAGGTAATCATCGGTTCAATATCAGCCGCTTCGAAACGGACTTCTTTATCAAACACGGCATCATCATCACTCTTCAATGTCTTCCAATAAGCCAAAGCCTTGTCCCATGCTTCGCCTTGCGGAGCACTTTCACGTCCTTTGATATATTCAAAAGTCACTTCATCCGGAGCAACCATACCACCACGCGCACCCATTTCAATAGAAAGGTTGCAAAGGGTAAGACGTCCCTCCATTGTCAGATTGCGGATAGCCGAACCTGCATATTCCACGAAGTAACCCGTAGCACCACTGGTAGTCATCTTAGACATCATATACAGAGCCACATCCTTTGCAGTCACCCCTTTACCCAGTTCACCGTCTACAGTGATACGCATTGTTTTCGGTCTCGACTGGAGAATACATTGTGAAGCCAGCACCATTTCCACCTCGCTCGTTCCGATGCCGAAAGCAATCGCTCCCATTGCACCGTGAGTAGAAGTGTGAGAGTCACCGCAAACAATCGTCATTCCCGGCAAGGTCAAACCACGTTCGGGACCTACCACATGAATAATACCATTCTTCGGATGCATCATGCCGTAGTGTGTCAGACCAAAATCCTTCGCATTCTGCGTCAGCGTGTCCACCTGCGTTTTAGAAATTGGATCTTCAATCTCCTTATCCTGATCGTGTGTCGGTGTATTATGGTCGGGCATACAAAATACCTTTTCGGGACGCAATACTCCGATTCCACGTTCACGCAATCCCGCAAAAGCCTGCGGACTAGTCACTTCGTGACAATATAACCGATCAATATAAAGCTGTGTAGGGCCATCTTCCACAGTAGTCACCACGTGGGCATCCCATATCTTATCAAATAATGTATTCATCTGTTTATTTACTATTTTACTAATTACTATTTACTCTTTCAATCAATCTCTGTAATACCAAACCGACTGTCAATCTCTTTTTTACGATTTGAATTTGTTAATACAGTCGATGTAGGCTTCTACCGAAGCAGCAATAATATCTGTATTGGCACCAAAACCATAATAAATCTGGTTATCGTATTCTACCTGCATGTGCACTTTACCTACATCATCACTCCCCTTACTGATAGCCTGAATAGTAAACTCTTTCAGAGTCATGTGGCGTTCTACAATCTTTTTCAATGCTTTGATGGCAGCATCTACCGGACCATTACCACTGGCACAAGCTTCAAACTTCTCACCGGCAATATTCAATCCCAAACTAGCTACCGAACGAACACCGACACCACTCGTCACCTGCAAGTAATCCAGTTTGATACGATGGTTCTGGCTACGGTCTGCACCTGCCAATACTAAAATATCATCATCATTAATATCTTTCTTCTTATCAGCCAACTTCAGGAACTCATCATATACCTTATCCAGTTTTTCCTGATCCAGATTCACTCCCAATATAGAAAAACGATTTTTCAATGCAGCACGTCCACTGCGGGCAGTCAATACGATAGAGTTATCATCAATACCCACATCATGCGGATCGATAATCTCATACGTCTGTACATTTTTCAATACGCCATCCTGATGGATACCTGAAGAGTGTGCAAAAGCGTTACGTCCAACGATTGCTTTATTGGGTTGTACCGGCATATTCATCAGGCTGGATACCATACGGCTGGTCGGATAAATCTTCTGCGTATTGATATTGGTTTGAATATCTATTTCGTGATGGCTCTTAATAATCATGGCAATTTCTTCGAGAGCAGTATTTCCTGCACGTTCGCCAATACCGTTGATGGTAACTTCCACCTGACGCGCACCGTTCAAAACACCGGCTATCGTATTGGCAGTAGCCATACCCAAGTCATTGTGACAGTGAGTAGAAAGTATGGCATTATCAATGCCGTCTACATGGTCAACCAGGTATTTTATCTTGGCGCCATATTCTGAAGGCAAGCAGTAACCTGTTGTATCAGGGATATTCACTACGGTAGCTCCCGCTTTGATGACAGCTTCTACCACACGTGCCAGATATTCGTTATCCGTACGGCCTGCGTCTTCTGCATAAAATTCCACATCGTCTACAAAACGGCGGGCATATTTCACAGCAGCTACTGCACGTTCGATAATCTCTTCACGATTCGAATTGAATTTATATTTAATGTGCGAATCAGAAGTACCGATACCGGTGTGAATACGTTTATGTTTAGCAAATTTCAGTGCATCTACGGCTACATCAATATCTTTTTGAACTGCGCGGGTCAAAGCACAGATAGTAGGCCAAGTCACCGCTTTTGAAATCTCAATTACTGAATTAAAATCTCCCGGGCTCGAAATGGGGAATCCGGCTTCAATCACGTCTACTCCCAACGCTTCCAATGCCTTTGCTACCTGAATCTTTTCCACTGTATTCAACTGGCATCCCGGAACCTGTTCACCATCTCTAAGAGTGGTATCAAAAATAAATAACCTATTGTCCATATTCTTATGTATATTATATAATTATTAGCATTAAAAAAAGCCTTTCACACTTGGAAGTGAGAAAGGCTTTCGTATATTTTCATTTATACACATTTACGCGCAGCACTCACTTCCACTAACCTTTGATAGTAGAATAATAATACCGCATAGTAGAATATGTATAAACATCTGATTCATTTCTTGTCTCTTTTATTAGTTTGACGGTGCAAAGGTATGGATTATTTCTTTACCACCAAATAATACGTTACTTTTTTATCGAAAAAAATATCATTTCATAAGTTAAAGCCGATTATTAGCAAAAATGTATCACGAATAAAGCGATATGTTTATTAAAACAGAAAGAGGGAGTAGAATGTTTGAACCATTCTCTCCCTCTCCTTCTTTATTGTTCTAAATCAATAGATTACTTCTTATCGCAACATTCTTTCTTTTCTGCGCAATCAGCTTTTTTGTCGCAAGCAGTAGCACAAGAGTCCTTAGCCTGGCAGCAAGAATCAGTTTCAACAACAGCTTCCACTGTTTCTACAGTTGTTTCTTCACCTTCAGAAGCAGCGTTAGTAGTTTTGTTACCAGTACAAGACATCATTGCAAAAGAAAATGTTACTGCTACAGCAGCCAAAAATAATTTAGTTTTCATACCTTTTAAATTTGCTTTAAACGTTTAATAAAATAATTGTCGGTCGCAAATATAGCACTTTTTTCGCAAAGTACCAAATGACAGAAAGCCCCTTGATTCATTTTAAATCAAGGGGCTTCTTAAAAACGGCGGCTACCTACTCTCCCACTGTTACGCAGTACCATCGGC
>ENA-OXFN01000432-OXFN01000432.1-human-gut-metagenome-genome-assembly--contig:-NODE-432-length-13716-cov-9.15189_pt1 | contig 13716 bp, 9 predicted proteins | sample MGYA00249366_ERZ652265 | MGnify/ENA primary metagenome ERZ652265 (study PRJEB26925, sample SAMN05826980) | human gut metagenome | biome: ENVO:2100002; feature: ENVO:00000062; material: ENVO:00002003... | reverse complement strand
GCAAACAGCTTCAAAGCCAATATAAAGATCACCTGAGTGACTTCCAGAATTGGGACAACAATCACTAATGGCAGTGAATATCAGAATCCGGGATACTAAATAGATATTTCAATATGTACAGGTGCTATGGAGTCAATCCGGGCACCTGTACATTTCGACTACAGATTCGCATTGAGAATGAATATCCGCTACTTGGCAAAAGGTCATAGGCAGGCGATAACTCCCAAGCTCTATTTATCTGTGTTCTTTGACGTGTTTTTAAAAATCGAAGTGCAAAATCTAACTTTTTTACAAGATTGCTATAATAAATCAAAGTTTTTCCCTATGTTTGTATTAAAGGGCAACAAGATTTAAAATCTCGGAATTAGATGATAATACAAAAAAGTATGATGTATCAGCCTATACAATAAATGAGATTTTTCATAAGTTCCAGATTCCATCCGACAATTTGTAGAAATCAGATTAATACATATACCACCATGAGAAACAATTTTCAAAAATCAAGGAACATCAGGATATTTATTTCATCCACCTTTCAAGATATGCAGAGCGAAAGAGATATGCTGGTTACCAAAGTTTTTCCAAGACTGCGGCAGATTGCCTACGAACGCAATGTCACACTGACTGAAGTCGATCTGCGATGGGGAATCACCGAAGAAGAAGCAAAGTCAAGCAAAGTGGTGGAAATATGCTTGGACGAGATACGGAATTCACACCCGTTTTTCATCGGATTATTAGGAGAAAGATACGGTTGGTGTCCATCGAAAGAAACACTCATTGAACACCAGGCCATGCCTGACAGATATGAATGGCTTGCTGCTGACCTCGATCGTGGAATGAGTATTACGGAAATTGAAATTCAATATGGCGTACTCCGGTCGCTCGAACCGGTCTATGCTTCGTTCTATATACGAAAAACGGATGAAAAGACAATAGAAACCGATCCAAGACAGGCGCAGTTAAAAGAAACAGTAAGAAATAACAAAAGATATAACACCTATGATTACTGTTCCCCCGAACAATTGGGTGAACAAGTGGAATCGGAATTCAAAACATTACTCGACCACCTTTTCCCCAAAAATAAAGTCGAGGATCCTGCCGTACACGAAAGACAGAAACTACAAGCTTTTCTGGATGACAAATCGGATAATTATATACCCAATAAAGCTTATATCTCCTATCTGGACAAGTTTCTAAACGATACAACCAACCAGCATCTGGTGATTACCGGAGAAAGCGGTATGGGTAAGAGTGCCCTTTTGGCTTATTGGCTTAAAAATATCATGGAAGATGGTCGGTGGAATGTGGTAGCACACTTTAGCGCCAACTCATCGCAGAGTTTGGACACAACGGATATTGCGAAGCATATAACCACCCAGATAGACTCACTATACGGACTTGAGCAGATGGAGGAAAACGACCGACAAATCGAACACAATGCTACCGATACAGATAATATAGATTACCAGAAACTAGCCTTGAGGGCCCAACTAATTGCCGGACAAAAACCTTTACTGATCGTTTTGGACGGCGCCAATCAACTTTCGGACCGGAATCATAGAACAAAACTATTAAACTGGTTGCCTGACTTCCCGGACAATGTAAAAATAATCTTTTCAACTATCGAGGAAGATAAAACCATGCAGGTATTCAAAAAACGGAAATACCCTGTAATAACAGTCTACCCCTTACTGCTCGACCAACGCAAGAAACTGATTGTAGACTTTTTCGATCGTTATCGTAAGCGGCTGTCCGAACAACAACTGACCATGATACTCAAAGGCAGTGACATAACAGACAACACCATGGTACTGATGTCATTACTTGAGGAAATCAGATGTTTCGGAAATTTCGACAGCCTGACCAGCTTCATCAACCAAATGACTAACCTGCCAGACATCAACTCATTTTTTGACAGACTATTACAGCGCAAAGAGCAAATATACAACACCCCACTTTACCCCTCACTAACATCAGACTTGCTATCACTGATAGCATTATCCAAAGATGGATTATCTGAAACAGAACTGATTGCAATTAGCAACATCCCGTCGCTCTACTGGTCTCAATTCTATTGTGCAAACACGGCCCACCTAATGATTAGGGACGGACGAGTGGTTTTTGCACACGACATGATACGACAGGCTATTGAACAGAAATACCTTAACAGCGAAAGAAAAGTACAATTAAGACAGAACATAATAGACTATTTCAACCGCGAAGAAAACAATAACTTCCGCAAGATGGAGGAACTCCCCTATCAACTTTATCATGCCGAAAAATGGGACGAGCTTCACGAATGTATTTCAACGCTCGGTTATATGAGCCGGCAGTTTACCACCAACAACATTCATGAATTCATACTTTACTGGCGTACACTAAAACAAGCCGATGCTTCAAAATATAAAATTTCACAAGCCTATATTGAACAGATTATGGGAAGTATGGCTGAAAAAGCAGAAATGGCAGTTATGCTACAATGGGCTTATTGGCAGATGTTCCGCAATGACATTATCCGGCTGACCAACATTTGTATTTCTTATCTGGATGATTTGGATGCAGCCTACGAACTGGTAGAATTCCTAATCCGTATGTGCGACCAGATGGCCGACGGCGATACCAGTGAAGAACGCTGCTCGTTCCACAATCTGGCCGGTATGATCTGTATTCGCAAAAAAGAGTACATCCAGGCGTTAAAGGAATATAGGGAAGGATTATCACTTGCAGTCCATGCTTACGGAGAAGATGACCTGAAAATAACATCTTACCTGTGTAACATCGCTGATGTATACCACAGTATCGGCGAATCACAAGATCCGGTTGATAAGAACGCATTGGAAAAAGCGAAGCTGATCCTCGAAAAAGTCCTTAAGATGCGCAAATCCATCCTGCCGGACATGCATGATGATATTGCCGTAGCATACGATAATCTCGCCGGTATATACAGGTTGCTTGGTGAAGAAGAACTTGCTAAGGAATATCGTCTGAAAAGTCAGGACATATATGTCAGTCTCAAAGGTGAGAATGATATTGATGTAGCCATCGCATATCATAATTATGCACTCGAATGCCGCATGGAACAAGATTTTGACCAAGCCAGAGAGTATGCCGAAAAAGCCCTTACGATATATCAGCACATATTAGGAGATGAAAATACGCATACCCAAGAAGAATATCACTCGCTTGCAGAAATAGAGATGTATAGTGGCAACTATCCCAAAGCGACCGAATATATGAGACATGCGATAGATATTTACCAAAAGATTGGAGACCGTGACATGACGCTGGCCGAGCTACTGAACAGCCAGGCCTCCATCTATCTTCGGGCCAACCAACCTGATCTGTCTCTCAACACAGCATTGGAGTGCATCAGTCTACTCGAAACATTAAAACAAACAGACTCAAAACTGGTTGCTACCATGTATGACAATCTGGGTAAAGTCTATCTCGTCCTAAATGATGAAAAGCTTTCAGAACATTATTATCTGAAAGGAGCCGAAACCTGGCATAATATGGATAACCTGGAAACAGAAGCTGCCTCATACTCCTATCTGGCCGCAGCATACAACACTTTCAATCGTTTCGAAGACGCCGCAGTTGCACTCGAAAAATCACTTGCTTTGCTGGAAGAATGCGATAAAAGTCAGGATGAAGCAGCTGCCTATGCGAACAATAATTACGGTGCAATATGTTTCAGACTAGGACACATAGACAAGGCAATCGAACACATTGAAAAAGCCTGGGAGATACGCTCCGCCCTGTTCGGTCCCGACGATCAGATGGCCAGGCAGTACAAGGACACAGTTGACCAACTGAAACAGGCAAATGAAAATACAGAAGATTCGGCCAATGACCAACCCAATGAAAAGCAAATAGCCAATGCAAATGCCGAAATCGAAGAATTTGCAACCTACATCGGTATAGATGATCCGGCATTGACCGACACCTTCCGACAAGGGAGAGACGCCTTTCAGACGGGTTATTTTGAAAGAGCCGTCGACATGTTCAATCGTGCCCTTCATCATTGCAACCAAAAGGGGGTTGAAAAAATGTCAGTAGCCCGAAGCCTGATTTATCGCTATCTGGCTTATTCAATGGAAATGAAAAAGGAAGAAGACCAAGCAGAAGAATACTATCGTATGGCAGCCGACATCGCTATCCAAAATGATAATGATGCTGTGGCCGAACGGGTATTCAAAGACATGGCCGAATTCAATTGGAATCGAGGTAATTTCGAGCAGGCAGAAATGAGCTACTGGCATGAAATACGATGCTTGCTAAGTTTGTATGGCTTCTACAACAAGAAAACGATAGCATGCCTGAACAACATAGCGCAGGTCATAACCAAACAAGATGCTGTATATTGGCAAGTCATCCTCCGATGCTTCGAATTTGTTTATGTCCTCTCCAGCGATAACGAAGAATACAAGCAATCACACCAAAGTGCAAGCAATGGAATCGGTACGTCGATTGAACATCTAAAACAAGAAGACGAATCGTTTGATGACCAAAACTACCGGATCGATCTCGAAAGTGCAGTAATTGTTCTGATGGATTATACAATCAGCTTAGGCATGTATAATACAACACATCAACTGTACATCTCTTTTCTTGAAGAAATAGCCGCAAACAGTGGAATAACCGTAGACGGATATTATCAGATTAGTTTACGAAGAATAACAATGGACGCCGTTTTGGATAATCCGCACAGGGTAATCACAGCAGGACTCAACTTGTTACAGAAGGCTGAATCACAACCTCCTTCCGACGAAATAAAGAGCCAAATAGAGATAACGATAGCAAATGCCTACTGCGACACCATGCAATATCATAAAGCCCTACCGCTCTATGAAACCAACCTGACTTACGAACCCAATCTCATCGTACCACTAGCCAAGTGTTACAATGCATTAAGCCACCCGCAAGAGGCTCTTCAGATGCTGGGAAATGCCATAGAGCAAGATCCGTCAATTTCTACATTGCCCGAATTTGACAAAGTTCTCGGTAAGATACTTCTTGACACAGGGCATATCAAGGAAGCTCTGGACGCCTTCAATCGTTACGAAGCTGACAAAACCGATACAGGAATCTCCCCTATGACTATCCACAAAGCTCTCGCACTCTATTTGTCCGGTAGCGAAATGGATGCCACACAGTTGGTACATTCTGCTATGAAACTACTGAAAGATGAGAGCAACGACCTTTTATACAGGATATCCATCGGCATTGAATTGATTGATTATATGTTTCAAACAGGCAACATCGAACAGGCAGAAAAATTGATCGACCAACTTCACGGATTGTTGGAGGAATTGCCCGATAGTATGCAAGAGCCCTATAATGCCCGCATTGTCGCAATAAGACAAGCCCAAAACTAAGAAAGAATAATAAACAGGTATAAAAATAATAATGTAATATGAATATTCAGGAAATTTTAAATATGGTTGACGAAGACATAGCTCGTGCCGAAGAGCAACAACCAGATAACAAGGAGGAGAATATCGATTTTCTGTTGTCCGAATTGGAAGCATCCCGTGAATTGGACGAGGACCGGCTTGCGGAAAAATACCTGGCCATGCACACTATGTATCAATTCCTTACCCGACCGGGTAATCTTATCAAAATACTTGACTGTAAAGATCAGCTTACGCTAGGTGAATGCCTGCCTATGCTCACTTATCTTCCGTGGGTAAAAGACACCGAATTTGAACGGCTCTGTCTGGAAGCATCATTTTGCTCCCTGTATAACCATTTTCAATATGGAAATGAACTGGAAAAAGGTTTTGCAGCCATTGCAACCATAAAATTACTGCTTCATCACTCAGAGCAGCTTTTACCTTGTTTCGAAGAATTCCAACAAATAACCTACGGAAACGAGCACTTGCATAAACAGATGGACGAAGTGGATTTCCAATATGAACCCCAAATACTACTTTATCAGGTGCAGGCTTCGATGGTACCTTTCGTCCAGCGAGTTTACGAAATGTATCCGATGCTGGAAGAAGAAAGAATAAATGAATTCTGCAATAGAATCGAAGCAACGCTTGCTGATTTAGAATTGTCGCAGGAAAGAATGATGTTTAAAACCCGACTGATTTATAATTTCATGATTGAAGCGGATATCAGGTGCTATGAAGGAATAAATGAAGAAGAGGAATGATAGTCATTCGACTACAAATAAATCCCGGCCTTGCGGTTTCATCCTTGAGCCGGGATTTATAAATGAAAGAAGAACCCGATATCCCGTTTCCGGCTTTTCTTACCGCCAGTACTTATTATTTATTCAAATATCCATTTTTCGCAGCCTCCCAACCAATAATTGCAGTCTTTCGAATCTCTCCCCAGTGGTAATTACCCAACTCACCGGAAGAACGAATGACACGATGACATGGAATAAGGAAAGCTACGGGATTCTCACCGACAGCCGTTCCTACAGCCCGGCAAGCCTTCGGGTTATTAATACCTGCGGCTATATCTCCATAAGTAGTCAATCCGGCGACAGGGATTTTCAGTAAAGTTTCCCAGACCTTTAGTTGAAAGTCAGTACCTTTCAAATGCAGCTTTATATCTTTGAGCTTCCTCCAATCCTGCGTGAAGATGGATAAAGCATTTTGCTGCATCTCATCCACAGCCGGAGTAAACGTTGCATTAGGAAACTTCTTCAACAAGGAATGAAATGCCGCATCGTGATCGTCTGCAAACTCCAGACAACAAATACCTTTATTGGTAGATGCAATAAATAGTTCACCAAAAGGACTTTTGGCAAAACTGTAATTGATAGAAAGATTTTCACCACCGTTTTTATACTCGCCCGGTGTCATGCCTTCTATATTTACAAACAAATCATACAATCTGCTCGTACCGGAAAGTCCCGTTTCCTGTGCCGTATCAAACAAAGACGCATGAGTCTCATCCAAAATTTTCTTGGCATATTCAATACTGGTATATTGCAAGAACTTCTTAGGACTAACCCCTGCCCACTCCGTAAACATACGTTGGAAATGTGCCGTACTCAACGCCACTTCCCGGGCAATCTCATCCAATCCTGGCTGCCTTTTGAAATTCTCCCTTATATACCCGATTGCCTGTGCAATACGTGCATAATCAAGCGTTTCTTGCTCATTCATAACAGAGGTTTGCCGTTTATTTCCAAATCCAGTAACCGTTTTTTAGCAGGAAGACCACCGCCATACCCCACAAGCGTGTGGTTACTGCCGATAACACGATGACACGGAGCAAAAATAGAAATAGCGTTTGCGCCGTTAGCAGCGGCAACCGCACGGACAGCCTTCGGCATATCCAGCTGTTTTGCCAATTCTCCATACGATACAGTCGAGCCGTACGGAATATCCAGCAACTTATACCATACACTTTTCTGAAAATCCGTACCTACAAAAAGCAAAGGCACTTCAAACGCAGTCCGTTCACCATTGAAATATTCGTCCAACTGCTTAATCGCTTCCTGTATAACCTCGGATGTACTTTCTTCATAACAGGCTTTCAGCACTTTCCGTAACCTCCTGTCTACAATATCCCTATGACTTTCAACTGCCCAGTCACAAAGACAAAGCCGATCCTCAAACGAGCCAAGCATCAAATCGCCACAAGGAGAATGATAACGCTGTATCCGAATGACATTGCCAACTATTTCTTTCCTTTTATCTTCCATCTTAACTTATTTTCGGGGATTGATAGCACTGCTTTTGTTTTCCACACCTGCAAAAATACATTTATTGTACTTACAACTAAAAAGCAATCAATAATATTTTAACTTTCAAATCCATTTTAGTTTCCAGTGCCACAAAATTACCACACATATATCTGATAAACGACCCGAAAGTTGCGATTCTTATAAAATCCTTTATTCATCGGAGTTACAAGTGTGAGGGTAAACTACTCCACCTTTACCAAATGATAAAGCGTCCCCTTACGAGATTTACGACAAGGAATATTCAGTTTCTGAAGTGCGCGTCCAAACTGTCCCACCTTACTAATAGCCAACTTATCCCGTGTTTTCGTCTGTAAATAGCTCAAAATCTGCATAGCAGTCAGCCATTCGCCTTCCATTTCCTCCTCTACCGGATTAAGATAACAATGAAACAACTGTTCCAACGGACTAGCCTGTTCGAACTCACGGTTGGTCTGTTTCAATATATTTTCATCTTCATCATTCAGCCAATAACGTTCCCCTTTATAAATCGCCTCCATTGCTTGAGCATACAACTGTTTGTAATTGATGGTAACGTTCGTTTGAATAGGAGCCGTCACCTCGATACAAATGAAACGGCGGCTACCACTGGGATCGGTAAGCAAATCTTTCTGATTGCTGGTTCCGATAAAAGAAGCATAACGCCTCATTTCCCGAATCGTATTACCGTAAGGCTTACGCAAATTCGCAACAGGCTTCTGCAACAAATGCTTCAGGAATCCCTGCTGACTGACATTAATCTGATCGAACTCATCAATATTAATCAGGAAAAAGCGTCCCAGATAACGTTCCGCCTCCTGCTTACTCTTAAAATCAATACTGTCCGTATAGCCGAAACGAAGTTCCGGCGGCAGGATAATGCGACAAAATGTAGACTTGCGATACCCTTGCGAACCGACCAGCAAAGGCGAAGTACTATTACCATGCTGCCGGTCAACTCCCCTCCAATGCGCCACCATACTAAGGAACCAACGGTAAAACAATTCCTGCCAATGCGGATTATCACAAGGAACCAAACCGGCCAATGCACGAATACGATCCTTTCCATCCCAACGCCCTGCCTCATAAAGATATTCTTCGACAGGATTGTACAAAGGAACACATTCCGAATTCAGAAAACGATCCACATCACGGTCCCACGCACTAATTCCCTCTTTCAATGCATTGATTGCAATGCTGTTGCGCACCCGTTTATCCACCGGCTTAAAGCAAAAATGAACGGAGTCACGCTGACGATATTCCAAATCATCCAGCACCGTATTGTAACGGAATTCATAACGGCGTTTCATAAACTCTTCCAACAGAAAAGCCGTCTCCTGCTCTTTGCTGATACTGCTTTTCTTGCCGAATCCCTTACATTCCTGGTAAAGATTATGGAGTATCGAACGAATCACCTGTTCTTCCTCCTCGCGATAATAATGAATCATCGTCTGCCGTATCGCCTCCTCTTCGGGGATACCCGCTTTGAAACAATGTTCGGCAAGGCGGACCAGCAAAGACTGCAAGTCGTCCCCACGTTTCCAGTTCTCCATTTCCTGAAGTGCCCTGTTCAATGCCGCTTCATAAATCTTCGTGAACGTTTGTGCCGACTCATATCCCGGTTGCAATCGCAATAACGGATTTTTCTCCTCCTGCTTCCGCTGGCGGAAAGTCTCTTCTCCCGGCATCGTAAGCGGCTGTTCCAAACAAAACGGCACTGCATCCGGATTATAATAAGGAGCCTCATCCAACGTCATACGACATTTTTGTGTCAACACAGGTTCCTTCAAATCGATATCGAAAGGCAACATAGGCTGATAACATTTCACAGCCAGCCGATAAGCATGAACATGAAACAGTTCCGCCTCCGCCTCTTCAGATGGCAACCCTCCATCGTCCGGCAAGGCAAAACGAACCCAGATCTTCACACTACGACCGCTGGAACCACAAAAAGCAGCAAAAGTCTGTGGCAGAAGTGCCGCTTGCCGTTTCACAAATTCCGCTTCCGACCCACCGGCCAGTCGGCTCACTTCCAACTGTACCAAACCGTTATACTGCTTCATCTTCCGTTCACCCTCTTTGGTCCGGGTATATTCCACAGCAGAATAAATGTATGGCAACTTATCTATATGTTCGTACTGGGCATACGTACCTTCCAGTAACGGTATAATTTCCCGCAAAGCCGTGATATGCCCCGCTTTGGTTTCCGTTTTCATTTTGTCGAATAATGTGCCTGCCTCACAAATGCTAAGAGTCTCTTTTCCGCTCCCGTTGTCTTGTCTGATTAAAGTAATTTTCATCCTATTTTTGTCTATTTTTTCTACAAATACATCTACCTATTTAATTCCTGTAAAGATACGCTTTTATCTTCCGGAAAGCAAGCATTCTATCTGATAAATACGCGCATTTCATTTGCATTTGCCTCATTATTTATGTATCTTTGCTTAGTAGTTGTCAAGGGCTCACCCATGTGAACAAACAGGCTATCATTTGTAAACAAAAACGTCCACAGACGTAAACAGCTTTGTTCACATGGGTGAGCCTTTGCAAAGCATTAGAGCTTAACAGAAGAAACATGAAGCGCTAACGTATTACTACTTAAGAGAATACATAATAAGAACAGTTCATTTAAAACAAATATAAAGCTATGGCAATATTATTCGATTGGTATGAAGACCCGAAGCCTTCAGACAAACAGCAGGGAGAAAATGAAAATACCCTGCATCCGCGCATCAAATACAACGGTTCCACAGGGACCGACGTACTGCGCCGGCGTATTCAGGAACGTTGCTCACTGACGGAAACAGATGTCTCTGCCGTGCTCGACGCTCTTTCGCACATCATGGGACAGGAATTGGCGGAGGGACGCCAAGTACATCTGGACGGCATCGGCTATTTCCATCCTTGCCTGACCACCACGGAACCTGTGACGATAGGTACCAAACGGAAAGTGACCAAAGTGAAACTGAAAGCTATCCAGTTTCGTGCCGACCAAACATTGAAAAACGAATTTGGCGTGCTTAAAGTGAAAAGCCTCAAAGGGGGACTGGATTTCACCCAACTAACGAACGAGGAAATTGACCTGCAACTGACAAAGTACTTCCGGACTCACCCATTTATGCGGAGATATGACTTCCAATACCTTTGCGGAATGGCAAGAAGTACAGCTATGCGACATATCCGGCGTCTGCGCGATGAAGGTAAATTGAACAATATGGGTGGAGCCATGCAGCCGATTTATGTGCCGGGAAATGGATATTATGGTAATAATGAAGCAATTAGTGTAAAAACGGAATAAGATTAGCCAACCCAAATCAGGACGAATCAGGGTGAGGGTGAAAAGTTACCCTCACCTACTCTCACCTTTACCCTCACACCTGTAACCCCGATGAATAAATGGATTAAGCATAGGGTGAGGGTGTGAGGGTAAAAACGTCACCAACATTTATTTGAGAACATTCTTAATGCAAGCAACTATTGCACAAGAGTACCTCCATACAGTTCCATCTTTTACCGGGGAATCTTAACCATTTCAACCGGCTGCTCCTGTATCTTATCCAACGGGTGTGACTGATATCTTACCTTTGAGAAATCAATAGCCTTTAAATCGATGCAACGTATCGAATTGTTATAGGCCGTTTCATAATAAATCTTCCGGTTCGTCAGGTCGATAGCCGAGGTCCATTGCGTAGCACTTGGAATATCAGGAATATCCCCCTGCGAATGTTCTATACCGATAGGAACATCAAAATTGTTAAGCAAGTGGAAACATTGCTGCACGGTATCAAAGCCTGTAGCACGTTGAGGAGCTGTCCCCCGATAAAAGGCAGCACGTACAAACCGAGAAGGAGGCGTGGCATCGCCCGGAATGCCGAGAAAACCGGAGTTACCACCAGTCGGCTGCAACGTAATACCGCTCAATTTTTGCACGGAAGCGTCACCCGGATGAAGATTGACGTAGTTGTTCAAATTAGTAAGTTGCCATTCAAAGCCGGGGGCATTCGTCAATACCCCTACTTCATTCTCATAAAAATGCGGCACACCACCTACAATTTCCAACACAACCTGACGTCCCGACGGTTCACCGATACGCCAGTGTACTACCGCTGTCTTTTCCAGCCCTACGACACGTACAGAAGAAAGGGCTGCCTTCACCTCGTCAATAGTGGAAAACTGCGACAACAGCCACCCCGCCACTTGAAGGTCTGCCAGTGTCCGCTGGTTCTGTGCAGCATCATACGTCTCATAACCACCATAGTGAGGAAAGAAAAATAGTCCGGCTGAAAGTCCTGCCTCATTGACTCCTTCGGCAATAAACTCTTTTTGCACAACAGCCAGACCGACCACCCCATATTTTGCCGTAAACGTCAGTCCATTGACACCTGTAGGAGTGAATGACGTGAGCTGTTGGCCACGTGGAATAATCACATATTCGCTTTGCAACACACCGCGCGCCCATTCAATCGTACGGGCTTGCACATAACTGCCGTCACGGGATGTCAGCGAGATTCCCGTACAAGCTACAGCCTGAAAAGTGCTGCCACATACGGCGGCAGCAATCCCTAACAATAAGTTCTTTGTCATCTTCATCATACATATAACGTAACATTTATCTTTTTCAATTCTTCAATCTTTCCACCTGTAATATAAGGTATACATTCGGATATCTTCTCAATACTCCAATCCCACCATTGCAATTTCTGCAATTGGGCAATCGTATTCTCATCAAAACGCTTCCGGATTTCTTTGGCCGGTGTCCCACCTACTATCGTATAAGGAGGAACATCTTTAGTAACCACTGCCCGCGACGCAATGACTGCCCCATTTCCAATATGTACTCCTGCCATGATAACAGCTTCATATCCAATCCAGACATCATTACCTATTACTATATCTCCTTTATTATCCCAGGCAGAAGTTACATCTCCCTTATCTAAATTCCATTCCTCAAAAAAGATAGGAAATGTATAATTGGATAAAGAATTCAATGTGTGATTTGCACTGTTGAAAAGAAACTTAGCTCCACAGGCTATGGAGCAGAATTTTCCTATTATCAAGCGATCTTTATTAATCGGATAATGATATAAAACATTGTTCTTCTCAAAAAGAACCGGATCATTTACAAAATCATTGTATATTGTATAATCACCTACGATAATAGCAGGATTCTTAATCACCGTATTCAGGTAAATAGTCTGAAAATCATTGGTACGAGGATATATGTTCGAATTCATTGTAATAGCTACTTTTATATGGTTTATTGAATAGAATAAATAAAATAACTTGTGATTTAGGTTAAATCACAAACAGTTGTAACAGCAGAACTTTCTATTGTTACAATCCGTATGGGCGAAGCTATTTACAAAGTTGCCATTTCATTGTGTTAGCAGAAGAGGATTTATATTACATAGCAAATATACAAGATAAATTTCATACTATTACACAAAGAATTAAATATGTATTCCATATTGATGCTTCACTTCCGCCATCACAAACGTGCTTTCCAATGATCCCAAGCTATCAATCGTCCCCAACACATTCAGAATAAACTCCTGATAGTATTTCATATTGGGAGCATGAATCTTCAACAGGTAATCATAACTACCTGATATGTTATAACATTCGGTTACTTCGGGAATATCCTGTATGATCCGCGTAAACTCGGCTGCTATATCCCTGTTCAGCCGTCTAAGCTTCACACTGCAGAATACGACAAATCCCTGATTCAACTTTTCCGCATCCAATACGGCAATATACTTTTTTATATATCCTCCACTCTCCAACCGTTTAAGACGTTCAAAAACAGGAGTTGAAGAAAGACTCACCCGTGCGGCCAGCTCTTTGGTTGTCAATCGGGCGTTTTCTTGCAAAGTACGGAGTATTTGCAAATCGACTCTATCCAGTTTATCAAAAGTATCCATAAGAAAAATATTCTTCTAAAAGGTGATTTTTAGGAATAACGCAACTATATTATTCTATATAACGGTACAAAAATAGCATTATTTTCTGTATTTTATCTATATCTTGTT
>ENA-OXFN01000421-OXFN01000421.1-human-gut-metagenome-genome-assembly--contig:-NODE-421-length-13838-cov-10.8544_pt1 | contig 13838 bp, 9 predicted proteins | sample MGYA00249366_ERZ652265 | MGnify/ENA primary metagenome ERZ652265 (study PRJEB26925, sample SAMN05826980) | human gut metagenome | biome: ENVO:2100002; feature: ENVO:00000062; material: ENVO:00002003... | reverse complement strand
TGCTGTTCTTGAACAGTGAGAAGTATCAATATGACTTTATACCTGAGTAGTTACCTTCACTGGGAGTGAGGACATGGATAGAAGACTTGTTCGTAACGTCTTCCACGTCGCTGTAATAGAATAAGCCACCAGTTGAATGATCACGAGCCCCAACAGCATCGGTAATATTACCCGCATCCATCATGTACTGCCACGGCAGGTTGAGGACACTACCGCCAACGCGAAAGTCGAATGTAACATCAAGAGTGAGGTTCTTCCAGCTAAGGCTTGTTCCGAAACCACCTGTAAACTTAGGCATAGCGTTACCTACCTTATGGCGTTCTGTTTTGTCTGCCACATAAAGGCCATCGTTACCTACAATATAGTTACCCTTATCGTCTGTCTTCCAAGTGTAGGCATACCAGTCACCCATAGCATCTCCCACATGGGACTCAAGGCTGGCGGCACCATTGTCTACGGTCAAGTGCGAAAGAACATCCAAACCATCCGCTAGCTTCTTCACCACATTCTTGTTCCATGCTATATTGGCACGGACATCCCAACGCCAATCCTTATTCATATAAGGAGTTCCGTTCACACTGAATTCAAAACCTTTATTAGTAAGCTCACCTACATTCATCAACATGCTTTGACCACCCATAGAAGCGGCTGAAGTCGTGGTAAGAATCTGATCCTTGATGTCGTTGTAGTAATAGCTAAACTCCATGCCCAGACGGTTATTGAAGAACTTGTTCTCGATACCGATTTCGAACTCATACTTGGTTTCCGGCTTAATGCCGTCATTGCCAACCTTCACATCAACATAATTATAAGTATAAGTAGTCGACCTTGTCAAAGACTTTTGATCATAGGCTCTGTTCGCGCGATAGATTTCAGGAGCATTACCTACGACACCATAAGAAGCACGCAACTTTCCATAGTCCCACCATGAAGGACGTTTGTCTTTGAGAAGCTCCGTATAAAGAATACTGGCACTTACTGACGGATAAACGAAAGAGTTGTTTCCATGCTTCAACGTAGAAGTTTTTTCCTGACGGACTGAACCTTCAAGGAAACCCCATCCGTCATAGCCGTAGCTTGCAGTCAGGAACATACCTGTCCGGAGTAAATCCGACTTTTCCATGTCTGCATTCTTAGTACCCACAGAAGCGTTAAGGTGGAACCAATTTTCCTGAGTCAGACCGTTGCTTGTGCTTACGTTCGATTGATAGAATGTTTCCTGACGGGCATTCCAGCCTAAATTGGCAGTAATATTGTGCTTTTCAGCGAATGTCTTGTCCCACATCAACATGATGTCGCCATACACAATCTGATAGCGGCTGTTGATGAGTCCATAAGAATCACTGTAGTGACCGTCGGTAGAAAAGATATGTGCATTTTCGGTATTGTTTTTATTTTCAATCTTATCGGTGGTAAGGTCAGTGGCAAGACGTCCGCCCAAAGTCAGACCGGGTATGATTTCCCAAGTCGGATTAACAGAACCGATAAAACGGTTGTGGTTTTCTTCCTGCACCTTACCGAGGATGTTCCAAAAATATTCATTTATCAGTGCTGTAGATCCCATCGGAGTGTAAAGGAATTGCTCGTCCGGTGTCAGAGTGTCAGCAGTACCACCGTTGATGGCTGCGATACTGTTCTTGTAGCCGAGGCTTGTAATAGTGTGGTCACGAATATATGCCACATCGGTAAAACCGCCAAACATACCGCCATAGTTGTTGGTCAGACGGGAGATACGATAAGGACGGTTTTTGATATACTGATCTGTATAAGTGGCAGTATAATTCAACTTGATAGTTTTAGTCACATCGAATGTACCGCTCAAGTTGAAATTGTGCTTATGATTATCAGAGTTATACTGCATCGCCAACGCATCGTTGTAAGTATAAGAGAAACGCATATTGTTACGTTCGGTACTATTAGTCAGAGAAATATTGTAAGTTTGGTTGACACCCGTGCGGAAAATATCAGCCCACTGGTTGTGGTCAATAGGGGTGTATGCACGTTCAGTACCATCAAAGTAAGTTACTGTCTTGCTCGGATCAAACTTAGCACCCCATGAATAGTATGTTTCACGGTTTGGAGTGGTAATGGAGTTACCATTACGGTCTAAGCGAGTGTGGCGGAAACCCGTCAAAGCCGTCTCGTCAGCGTTGCTCCCGAGAGCCCAGTTATCGTAACCGGGACCATATTCCTTTTGAATTTCGGGCATATAGGCAACCTTGTCGAAACTTACATTCGCGCTGAAGTCAATGTGTGTACCACCTCCCTTCTTACCTTTCTTTGTGGTAATCATGACAACACCGTTGGCTGCTTCAGAACCGTAAAGTGCAGAGGCGGCAGCACCTTTCAGGATAGAGATGTTATCAATATCCTCAGGATTGATGTCAACAATACCGTTAGAGTTGATTCGCTGGTTCTCCCAATAACCGTCGTTATTGGTATTCCCATTGTGGATAGGTACACCATCCATAACGACCAGAGGCTGCGTGTTACCGGTGATCGAAGAAAGACCACGAACAGAAATGGACACCGCCGAAGTACCACCACCAGGAGCTGCCTGAATACGGACACCTGTTGCCTTACCGTAAAGTCCGGAAGCAAGGTTGCCACCACCCGTCTTAGTCAAATCTCCGGAAGAAATTGAACTTACCGCATATCCCAACTTCTTGGCATCCTTCTTGATACCAAGAGCTGTCACTACCACTTCGTCCAATGCCTGTGAATCATCCTGAAGAGCAACAGACAGAGGTTGTCCGTCATACTTCACTTCCAACGTTTTGTATCCCACAAAAGAAATCTGAAGCACATCTCCCTTCTTCACGTTAGAGAGCGAAAAATTACCGTCGACATCGGTTATCGTTCCGTTCGGCGTACCTTTTACCAATACAGATGCACCGATGACAGGCTCACCCGTAGCATCTTTTACTACACCTTTCACTGTACCGCTTTGCTGTACAATGTCTACACCTGCCATCTCATAACCGGTGTTCGCATAGATTGTTCCGATGGACGAAGCCGCCAGAAGCACCATGCTGATTTTTCTAAGTACTTTCTTCATTTTGTAAATTTTAAGGTTCTCAAATAAGTCTCTCAATCTCCTTAATAAAACGTTTTGTTTGTTTTAGAGATTATAACGCAAAGATACAGTTTACGTTAACTAAAATTATGTCTATTTTAATCACATTTATGACTGAACACAACAATATTGCCGTGTATCGCTCTTTTTGACTATAAATCATTAATCGCTTTCACTACTTTCACCTTGTTTCAAGAATATCTGTACGTAAGCCATTTATACATCATACGCAAGGTATATATACTCATCATGCAAGCTATATGGACACAACAACTCAAGGCCTAACACCTGACATCCCAAGTATTAATACCTGAATTACCAAGTATTAATACCTGTCATCTCAAACATTAATACCTGACGTAACAAGCAAATCATACACAGACGCTTAGATAAAGGTGACGGATATTTTACCCTAAAGAGCAATCCGGTTTATCAGAAATTCATTATCTTTGCAGCAAGCATTATGAACAATACCTTATTATATATCTAATGAACAAGTCATTTATGGGAGATCCTTCCTGCTTCAAACAGTATTTCCCCCGACTGTCAGCCGACATTTACTGTTGCAGGTTCTGGTGGCTAAAAAAATGGGAATACAACATATTATCGTTTCCATTCTGGAGAATCTATTATAATTTTAATAAAGGAGGAGTGATAGAATACGAAGGAAAGGAGTTGCCGATGGAACCTGACAAGATTTACCTGATTGCTCCCAATACCGACTATAAATCAAAAATAGCAGGACATCGCATCCCTCACAACAGCCACTGTTTGGAAGGTGGAGACATAGGCGCCATAAACCCTGCCGAACGGAGCACTTTTCTTTCTGAAAAAGAAACGATAAGACACTTGTTTATCCACTTCATTTTACTTCCCATGAATAACAAGATTTTGCCGGGGATTCATTTTTGTCCTTTGAAGGAGAATCTGAAAGACAAAATCAATGAATTGTGCACTTACCTGACAGAGAATTATGAATCCGGAACATTCAGCATCCATATATACTGGTTGATACAGTCTCTGATCTGTGAGATATTTCAATATAGCAACGAAGAAATATGGAAACCCACTACCTGCGACCTACGGGTGAATAAAATCATAGATTACATCGAGAATAACTATGAACAGGATTTGTCTAACAAGTTTCTGGCAGACATGGTGTGTATGTCGCCTAACTCATTTTCCCGCTTATTCAAAAACAATATGGGAGTTCAGCTTCAGAAATACATCAAAAAGAAACGGATAGATTACGCCTGTTTCATGTTGCTCACTACCGATATGACCATTGATGAAATCACATACAAGACTGGATTTCAGAACCGCTTCCATTTTACCCGTTTATTCCACGAAATCACGGGAACCACACCTGCCAAGTACAAAATGAAATATCGCAGGATATCAACTGCAGGAATCATAAGAGAAACCCATTACAAAGACACAATATATGAAAATAGTTAAGACTATCCGCATCTTTACTCTCATTACCGGACTATTAGCCGGAGTGTTCTTTTCATCCTCTGTTTCCGCCCAAGATATTTCGGGAACCTGGCACGGAAAACTTTCCATTCCCACCGGTTCGCTGACTATTGTATTCCACATCAGTCAAACGGAACAAGGCGCTTATGTGACCACACTGGACAGTCCCGACCAGAGAGCCAACGGTATCAAGACACAGACCACTTCTTTCAATGATTCTACTTTAATTATCCAGATACCTGTGATTCATGCTTCGTACAAAGGAAAGCTGAACAGTGATAACACAATCAACGGAACATTTACACAAGGAATGCCCCTTCCGTTGAATCTGGTAAAGGGAGAAGCCAGCCGTCCCAAGCGTCCGCAGGAGCCTCAACCGCCTTTCCCTTACAGAAGTGAAGAAGTCACCGTGAGGAATGAACGCGATGGAATTAACCTTGCCGGAACATTGACTCTTCCCGAAAAAGGAACTAAGTTTCCGGCAGTGGTAATGGTGACGGGAAGCGGTGCGCAGAACCGGGATGAAGAAATCATGGGACACAAACCTTTCTTTGTCATCGCCGATTATCTGACCCGAAACGGAATTGCTGTACTTAGATGTGATGACAGGGGTACTGCCGCTTCACAAGGTACTCACGCAACAGCTACCAATGAGGATTTTGCCACAGATACGGAAGCAATGGTGAATTATCTGCGCAGCAGAAAAGAAATAAATGCAAAGAAAATCGGAATTATCGGACATAGCGCAGGCGGAATCATTGCATTCATCGTTGCTAAAAAGGACCTATCCATTGCATTTGTCGTTTCATTGGCAGGAGCCGGTGTAAGAGGCGACAGTCTGATGCTGAAGCAGGTAGAGCTAATCTCTAAATCCCAGGGAATGCCGGATGCCGTCTGGCAAGGGATGAAGCCTTCAATACGGAACAGATATGCCATACTGCAACAAACAGACAAAACTCCCGAAGAGTTGCAGAAAGAACTGTATGCAGACGTCACAAAAACAATGTCTCCCGAACAATTGAAAGACCTGAATACCATCCAGCAGATATCTGCACAAATCAGTTCGATGACTTCTCCATGGTATCTTCATTTTATGAGATATGACCCAGGCCAGGATTTGAAGAAACTAAAATGTCCGGTTCTGGCTCTGAACGGAGAAAAGGATATTCAAGTGGATGCCGCCATGAATCTTGCTGCCATTCAGGAAAGAATCACCGGAAATGGAAACAAAAATGTAACAGTCAAAGCCTATCCGAACTTAAATCATCTGTTTCAGACTTGCGAAAAAGGAACATTGGCCGAATACGGGCAGTTGGAAGAAACAATCAATCCGGAAGTCTTGAAAGATATCATTGAATGGATAAGGAAACAATAAGTCTATTAATGATATTACTTAGCAAGTACACATTTCTCAATATCACATTCTTTTCTTGCTAATTCTTGCAAATTCTTCAAATATTTGCAAGAATTGGAAAGAAAGTAAATGGCTACAATTTACATATACTACATAAATCTCCCGTCATCAGCTTACACCAACATTGTCTAATTTGATTTAAATCAAAATCCATCTCATCGAACTCACCCTGAAAGATTTTGTTTTACCTTTGCAGCCAAAACAAATAAGCGGCAAATAATAGTAAGGTAAAAAGGTAACAGGTATTAAGGTAAAGTTTTGTATGAAGAAGAGTCTTATTGCATTGGCGTTCGGCACACTGGGATTAGGTATTGCCGAATTTGTAATGATGGGAATTTTGCCCGATGTGGCAAAAGATTTAGGTATTAGTATTCCTACCGCAGGGCATTTCATTTCTGCTTATGCATTAGGCGTCTGTGTCGGTGCACCTGTATTGACACTGGCTCGCAAATATCCGCTAAAACATATTCTGTTAGTATTAGTTACCTTAATTATGATAGGTAATATCTGTGCGGCTATGGCTCCCAATTACTGGGTGTTGCTCGCTGCCCGTTTTATCTCCGGCTTGCCTCATGGTGCATACTTCGGAGTAGGCTCTATTGTTGCAGAGAAACTAGCCGACAAGGGTAAAGGTTCGGAAGCCGTCTCCATCATGATTGCAGGAATGACCATTGCCAACCTGTTTGGTGTACCTTTGGGCACTTCCCTAAGTACCATGCTTTCCTGGCGTGCCACTTTCCTGCTGGTCGGTATCTGGGGAATTGTTATCCTATATTACATCTGGCGATGGGTTCCGCATGTAGAAGGCTTAAAAGATACCGGCTTTAAAGGACAATTCCGCTTTCTTAGAACTCCGGCTCCGTGGCTGATTCTCGGTGCTACGGCACTAGGTAATGGCGGTGTATTCTGCTGGTATAGCTACATCAATCCGATGCTTACCAATGTGTCCGGCTTCTCCGCAGAAAGCATTACGCCTTTAATGATCCTTGCCGGCTTCGGTATGGTAGTGGGAAACCTGATTAGCGGACGTCTCTCCGACCGCTACACCCCCGGAAAAATAGGGACTGCCGCTCAAGCACTTATCTGTATTATGTTATTGCTCATTTTCTTCCTTTCTCCCTATAAATGGGCAGCAGCCCTGTTGATGTGCCTTTGTACGGCAGGACTGTTCGCTGTATCCAGTCCGGAGCAGATATTAATTATCCGCGTATCAAAAGGAGGAGAAATGCTGGGAGCAGCCTGCGTGCAGGTTGCATTCAATCTCGGAAATGCCATCGGTGCTTATGCAGGCGGACTGGCTGTTAGTGGTGGATACCGTTATCCGTCCCTGGCGGGTGTACCATTCGCCCTAATTGGATTTACTTTATTCCTGATTTTCTATAAGAAATATCAGGCAAAATATTAAAACTCTGCCAAAATGCCTATCTTTGCAGTCAGATTATCGATAACTAAATAAAAACGAAATAGATAAATGGCATTGCAATGTGGTATTGTAGGACTACCGAACGTGGGTAAGTCGACACTTTTCAACTGTTTGTCGAATGCGAAAGCACAGGCGGCAAATTTCCCTTTTTGTACAATTGAACCCAATGTAGGTGTAATCACTGTTCCTGACGAACGTCTGAACGCACTCGCTGAATTGGTGCACCCCCAACGAATTGTTCCTACAACTGTAGAAATCGTAGATATCGCCGGACTGGTGAAAGGCGCAAGCAAAGGTGAAGGACTAGGAAACAAGTTCCTTGCCAATATCCGTGAGACAGACGCAATTATCCACGTACTCCGTTGCTTCGATGACGACAATGTGACACACGTAGACGGAAGCGTAAATCCTGTCCGCGACAAAGAAATCATTGACTACGAACTTCAATTGAAAGACCTGGAAACCATCGAAAGCCGTATCCAGAAAGTACAGAAACAAGCACAGACGGGCGGAGACAAAGCTGCAAAGTTAGCTTACGATGTACTCGTTCAATATAAAGACGCACTGGAACAGGGAAAATCTGCACGTACAGTGACTTTTGAAACAAAAGACGAACAAAAGATAGCTCACGAACTGTTCTTATTGACCAGCAAACCGGTAATGTATGTTTGCAATGTTGATGAAGCAAGCGCAGTAAACGGAAATAAATACGTAGATATGGTACGCGAAGCCGTAAAAGACGAGAATGCTCAAATCCTGATTGTCGCAGCCAAAACAGAAGCGGACATCGCTGAACTGGAAACGTACGAAGACCGTCAGATGTTCCTTGCCGAAGTAGGCTTGGAAGAGTCGGGCGTAGCACGTCTTATCAAATCTGCTTACAAACTCCTGAATCTTGAAACATATTTCACTGCGGGTGTACAAGAAGTACGTGCCTGGACATACGAAAAAGGATGGAAAGCTCCTCAATGTGCCGGAGTGATCCACACCGATTTTGAAAAAGGCTTTATCCGTGCCGAAGTTATCAAATACGATGATTATATCAAATACGGCTCGGAAGCAGCTGTGAAAGAAGCCGGAAAACTGGGTGTAGAAGGAAAAGAATATGTGGTGCAGGATGGCGACATCATGCATTTCCGTTTCAACGTGTGATTATCGGTTACCACCGACGACTTATTAATTACTAATTCGCTAACAATATGAAATATCTCATTGCAGGAACGGGAGGTGTAGGCGGCAGTATCGCAGGATTCTTGTCGCTGGCAGGCAAAGATGTAACTTGTATTGCCCGTGGAGCTCACTTGCAATTGATTCAAACGAACGGTTTGAAACTGAAATCGGATTTGAAGGGCGAACATACGCTCCGGATTCCGGCTACTACCGCTGAAGAATTCAATGGGAAAGCAGATGTGATATTTGTATGCGTAAAAGGTTATTCGGTCGATTCTATCGTAGAACTGATTAAAAGGGCAGCACACAAAGACACGGTTGTCATCCCTATTCTAAATGTGTACGGCACAGGACCACGCATACAAAAGTTGGTACCGGAAGTCACTGTCCTCGACGGCTGCATCTATATCGTAGGTTTCGTATCCGGCACAGGAGAAATCACCCAAATGGGAAAGATATTCCGGTTGGTATACGGCGCTCATCACGGCACAGTTGTAAAACCGGGATTGCTGGAAGCCATCCAACAAGACTTGCAGGAAGCAGGCATAAAGGTAGACCTGTCACCGGACATCAACCGGGATACGTTTATCAAATGGTCGTTTATCTCTGCAATGGCTGTGACAGGTGCTTACTACGACGTTCCGATGGGAGAAGTACAGAAACCGGGAAAGATACGGGATACATTTATCGGACTTTCTACGGAAAGCGCTGCCTTAGGAAAGAAACTGGGCGTCGAATTTCCCGAAGACCCAGTCAGCTACAACCTAAAAGTGATTGACAAGCTCGATCCCGAAAGTACCGCTTCTATGCAAAAAGACCTGGCACGCGGACACGACTCGGAAATACAAGGATTGCTCTTCGACATGATTGCAGCAGCCGAAGAACAGGGAATAGATATACCGACCTACCGGATGGTTGCGGAGAAATTCAAAGAATCTAATCATTAACATTAATCCAATATAGAATGAATACCATGCTATTATCCATCAACTGGAACCCGAATCCCGAACTATTCAACCTGTTCGGCATTTCTATCCGTTATTACGGATTACTGTGGGCAGTAGGAATATTCTTTGCTTATGTGGTTGTTCACTACCAGTACCGGGATAAAAAGATAGAGGAAAAGAAGTTTGACCCGCTTTTCTTTTACTGTTTCTTTGGTATTCTAATCGGTGCCCGCCTAGGACACTGCCTGTTCTATGACCCGGGATACTACCTGTCTCATTTTTGGGAAATGATTCTTCCTATCAAGTTCATGCCGGACGGAAACTGGAAATTTACCGGATATGAAGGACTTGCCAGCCACGGCGGTACATTAGGACTGATAATCGCCCTTTGGCTGTATTGCCGCAAGACGAAGCTCCATTATATGGACGTGCTGGATATGATTGCCGTAGCTACTCCAATCACCGCCTGCTTCATCCGCCTTGCCAACCTGATGAACTCCGAAATCATCGGCAAACCGTCTGATGTGCCCTGGGCATTCGTTTTCGAACGTGTAGATATGCTCCCCCGTCATCCGGGACAGCTCTACGAAGCCATCGCTTATCTTATCCTGTTCTTCATCATGATTTACCTGTATAAGAATTACAGCAAGAAACTGCACCGTGGCTTCTTCTTCGGGCTCTGCCTGACTTACATCTTCACCTTCCGCTTTTTCATCGAATTCCTAAAAGAAAATCAGGAAGATTTTGAAAACAGCATGATGTTCAATATGGGGCAATGGCTAAGCGTTCCGTTTATCATAATAGGCGTCTATTTCATGTTCTTCTATGACAAGAAGAAAAAGAAAATAGCCTAAATCAAAAAAAGAGGGATTAGCGGTTCAAACATCACTAATCCCTCTTTTTTATCAATAAAACAAATGCCATTTCCCTAATGTCAGGACAACAATCGAAAACATATCCTAAGACATTATATACATTTTCAGCTTATTTCCCCCTGACTATCTTCTTAATATCATTCAGTTTATTCAGCGCTTCAATAGGAGTAAGATTATTCACATCAAGATTCAATATCTCATCGCGAATCTGACAGAGAATCGGATCGTCCAACTGGAAGAAGCTTAACTGCATACCTCCACGATTCTCGCTCACTTCTGCCAACGGTTTACCTGCTATGCCCTGTTGGCGATTATCAGATTCAAGCTGTTTCAATATCTCATTTGCACGTTTCACAATGCTTTTCGGCATACCGGCCATCTTTGCCACATGAATACCGAAAGAGTGTTCACTACCGCCACGTTCCAGTTTACGAAGGAAGATTACCTTGTTATCCACTTCTTTCACCGATACATTATAGTTCTTGATACGCTTGAAGGATTTCTCCATCTCATTCAATTCATGGTAGTGCGTGGCAAATAATGTACGTGCTTTTGCTTTGGGATGTTCATGGATATACTCTACAATTGCCCAGGCAATGGAAATACCATCATAAGTAGAAGTACCACGACCCAATTCGTCAAATAATACCAGACTCCGGGAAGAAACATTATTCAGGATATCTGCCGCTTCATTCATCTCTACCATAAATGTAGATTCGCCGACTGATATATTATCACTCGCTCCAACACGGGTAAATATCTTATCTACCAAACCGATGTGCGCACTCTCCGCAGGAACAAACGAGCCGATTTGAGCCAATAGCGTAATCAACGCCGTCTGACGCAAAAGTGCAGACTTACCGGCCATGTTCGGACCTGTAATAATAATAATCTGTTGCGTGTTGCTGTCCAACATTACATCATTGGCAATATACTTCTCGCCTATCGGAAGTTGCTTTTCAATCACCGGGTGACGTCCCTGGCGAATATCCAGTACGTCATTATCCTCAATAATCGGACGGACATAACGATTCTCACGGGCCACATTGGCAAATGACAGCAGACAGTCCAGACGTGCAATCTGATTCGCATTAATCTGTATCTGTGGAATAAATTCCATCAATGCCTGTACTAAGTCCGTATATAGCTGCGTTTCCAGAACCAGAATCTTATCCTCCGCTCCCAAAATCTTCTCTTCGTATTCTTTCAGTTCCTGCGTGATATAACGCTCTGCGTTGACCAACGTCTGTTTGCGAATCCATTCGGGTGGAACCTTATCCTTATGCACATTACGGACTTCGATATAATAACCGAATACATTATTATAAGCTACTTTCAAACTCGGAATACCCGTCTCTTCGCTCTCCCGCTGCTGTATCTTTAGCAGATAATCTTTTCCTGAATAGGAGATTTGCCGCAATTCATCCAAGTCTGCGTTCACACCGTCCTGAATCACTCCACCTTTATTTATCAGTAAAGGAGGATCATTTTTAATCTCTTTGGCAATCCGGTCACGAATAGAAATACAAAGATTCAACTGTTCGCCAATGCGATTCAAGCTCGCATTATCAGCTTCCATACATGCCTGTTTTATCGGCTCAATTGCTTGCAAGGCAACTTTCAACTGAACGACTTCACGAGGCGACACACGCCCTACAGCCACTTTGGAAATAATACGTTCCAGGTCACCTATCAGATGCAACTGTTCTTCAATCAGCTCCTTAAAATCAGGTTGGCGGAAGAAATATTCCACTACGTTCAAGCGTTCATTAATCGGCTTCTCATCCTTCAACGGAAAAACCATCCAACGTTTCAACAGACGCGCTCCCATCGGGCTGATCGTTCTGTCGATCACATTGAGCAGGCTACTTCCGCCATCATTCATATTACCAATCAGCTCAAGGCTACGCACCGTAAACTTATCCAGACGGACGTATTTATCTTCTTCAATACGCGCCAATGAAGTGATGTGACCAATTTGCGTATGCTGCGTCATTGTCAAATACTGCAAAATAGCACCGGAAGCAATGATGCCATTCTTCAAATGCTCCACTCCGAAACCTTTCAGATTCTTCGTTTCAAAGTGTTTCAGCAGTTTCTCACGGGCAGTCGTTTCTGTAAATACCCAGTCGTCCAGCTCGAACGTGAAGAACTTATTACCGAAATTACCTTCAAACATCAGGCGTTTGCCACGTTCAAAAAGAATCTCTTTAGGGGCAAAGTTATTCAACAACTTGTCTATATAATCAAAAGGTCCTTCTGCAGTAAGGAATTCACCGGTAGAAATATCGAGAAAGGCAACTCCACAGGAAGCCTTTCCGAAATGAACGGCAGCCAGAAAGTTATTCTCTTTATAGTTCAGTACATTATCATTGATAGAAACACCGGGAGTAACCAATTCGGTAATGCCACGCTTCACCAACTTCTTCGTCATTTTCGGGTCTTCCAGCTGGTCACAGATAGCGACACGTTTTCCGGCGCGAACCAGTTTCGGAAGATATGTATCAAGGGCATGATGAGGAAAACCTGCCATCTCGATAGTTTTTCCTTTCCCATTGGCACGTTTTGTCAGTGTGATTCCTAAAATTTCGGCTGCAACGATGGCATCCGTAGAATATGTTTCATAAAAGTCACCGCAACGAAACAGCATCACTGCATCCGGATGTTTTGCCTTCAAATCCAGAAACTGTTTCATCATCGGGGTGAGGACGATCTCTTCTTCGTTCACGGGTGTCTCCTTTTCTTTTTTGTTGAGTATATAATGAATTATCCTTGCAAAGATAGCGGTTTTTCGGCAGAGAATCAACGGTATGCTCCGATTCAATTTTCAAAATTAATGTTACATACCTTGAAAAAAGGAGAGTTTATTTCTTAATAAGTAGGAGAAAACTATTAAAACATGTTATAAAACATGCTATTTTTCTTGGATAATTTGCTAATTTCCCAAGAGTCCGTATCTTTGCAATGTGTTTTTCATAGTATTAGATTTAAGGTTAACAAAGGTTGGAGCAAGGCGTTGCTCCTTTTTTTATGCCTATACGCTTCGTCCCTATTTGATATAAACCAGCAGAACTCTCTCTTTTCAATCATCAGATTATTTTGGCGCAATCTGAAATCCTAGAGATTCGGTTCAGAGCAGCCCCACCTTTAAAAATAGATTCATTCCTGTTTCAGAAAGGAATGAAACAAATTCTTTTATAAATGCCATATTTTAGTTTTAATGTAAATATTATTACAGTAATAGATGCAATAGAAACAAATGGTGTTACCAAAAAAATGTCAATAAAACTCCTATGTATTTCTTATAGATAACACTGTTTTGTAAAACACTGTTATCCAGTCGGTTACTATTCGGGGGTTTCCTTTAAAACCAACGACCCGTTTCTCACCGAGAAACAACCTGTTGTACTAAATCCCGCATACGTAATAGCTAAAGTTTGCTATCTGTATGCGGGAT
>ENA-OXFN01000407-OXFN01000407.1-human-gut-metagenome-genome-assembly--contig:-NODE-407-length-14213-cov-7.40267_pt1 | contig 14213 bp, 4 predicted proteins | sample MGYA00249366_ERZ652265 | MGnify/ENA primary metagenome ERZ652265 (study PRJEB26925, sample SAMN05826980) | human gut metagenome | biome: ENVO:2100002; feature: ENVO:00000062; material: ENVO:00002003... | reverse complement strand
CTAGTCTCGTGGGCTCGGAGATGTGTATAAGAGACAGGTGGCGATCCTGGATGGAGCCATTCTTTCCGCGGACGAAATCCGCGCCATCGGCGAACTGCCTCCCCGCGATCAGTTGCTTGCCAAACTCCTTGGCACTATCAACGCGGCCGGTTCCGCTCTTGCCCGAGTTATTCAGGCATATGTGGACAAAGAAAACGGCGGCAGCGAAGAACCCGCCGCCTAATACCAACCCCTTGACCGGACGGTCCGGTTGCACTCTAGCCAAATGTGTGAAAACCGGACCCGACTCTCCTACAGGTTCCTTGTCGGAACTCCGGCCGGAGAACTGAAATGCCAAGTTGGCTCTTGGCGCGACTCGAAACCAAACTAGAAAATAATACAATGGCTGATATTAACAAAATCGCTGAAGAACTCGGCACCCTTACCATCTTGGAAGCTGCCGACCTCGTCAAGCTCCTGGAAGAAAAGTGGGGCGTTTCCGCCGCTGCTCCCGTAGCTGCCGCCGGCGCTGCCGCCGCTCCTGCCGAAGCTGAAGAAGAGAAGACCGAATTCAACGTCGTCCTGACGGAAGCCGGCGCCAACAAGATCGCCGTAATTAAGGCCGTCCGCGAAGTGAAGGCCGGTCTCGGCCTGGTGGACGCCAAGAAACTGGTTGAAGGCACTCCCGCCGTCATCCTGGAAGCAGTCTCCAAGGACGAAGCTAACGCCGCCAAGGCCAAGCTGGAAGAAGCTGGCGCCAAGGTAGACGTCAAGTAAGCTTTTTACTTCCCGCGCAACAGGAGAAAAGCCGTTTTTCTCCTGTTGCGCTTCCTCGTCTTCACATCCCGCGTGACCGACTAGAGGCCTTTTATTTCGTAAAACGCTTCCAGTCGGTTCCGTCCCCCAGGGAAAGAACCGCCCAACCCGGCATCCGGGTTCTTTAGGATGCAAACCATAACATCTCCGCCACAGCAGCCCATGTCAAAGCGACTCTACTTCGGGAATATCAAGGAAGTCATCGAACCTCCGAACCTTATTGAGATTCAACTTCAATCATACTTCGATTTTCTACAACAGGACACGCCGGCCGCGGCTAGGAAAAACATCGGGTTACAAGGCGTTCTGAAGGAAATCTTTCCTATCAAGAGCTATGACGAAAACATTGAGCTCGACTTCGTCTCCTATGACATTGAACAGCCGAAGATGAGCGATTACGAGGCCATCCGCGCGGGGGAAACCTACAGCGCCGCCCTTCAAGTCACCTTCAAGCTCAAATCCGACAACGAGTCCAAGGAAGAAACGGTCTATATGGGAGAACTCCCCATGATGACCAACCGCGGCACCTTTGTCATCAACGGTGCCGAACGCGTCATCGTGTCCCAGCTCCACCGTTCCCCGGGCATTTGTTTTGAAAGCGCCCAGCACCTGAACGGAAAACTGCTCCACTCCTTCCGCATCATCCCGGATCGGGGCTCCTGGCTGGAGGTTCAGTTTGACACCAACGACCTGCTTTACGTTTACCTTGATCGCCGCCGCCGCCGCCGCAAATTCCTTGCGACGACGTTTATGCGCTACCTGGGCTTCAAAACGGACCGCGACATCGTCAGCCAGTTCTACAACATCCGCACGCTTCCCCTGAGCGAAGACATGACGGAAGAAGATCTGCACAACCTTGTGGCTGTGGACACGATCAAGGACAAGGATCTGGTTCTTGCCAAGGCTTTCGAACAGCTCAATATGGGTGTGGTTCGCCAGCTCCTCCAGTTCGGCATCAAGAAAATCGACGTCATTGACCAGAGCGAGGACGACGTGCTGATTAAAACCCTGAAGAAGGATCCCGCTCACGACGAAGAATCCGCCCTCAAGGAAATCTACAAACGCCTGCGTCCCGGAGATCCCGCTACTGCCGCTCAGGCACGCACCCTGCTTAAGAGGCTTTTTGACGATCCCAAGAAATACGACCTCACCCGCGTGGGGCGCTACAAAATCAACCAGAAACTCGGACTGGACACCAGTCTGGACCAGCGCCTGATGACGGCGGAAGATTTCCTGGCCGCCCTCAAATACCTCCTGCGTCTCAAGAAGGGCGAAGGCATGGTGGACGACATCGACCACCTGGGCAGCCGCCGCGTACGTGCCGTAGGCGAACTCATGGCCAATCAGTGCCGCGTAGGCCTCGCCCGCACCGAACGCCTGGTCAAGGAACGCATGACCCTCATTGACCAGAACATTGAAGGCGTCACGCCCAGCAAACTTATCAATCCGAAGGCCCTCAGCGCCGTCGTGCGCGATTTCTTCGGCCGCTCCCAGCTCTCCCAATTCATGGATCAGATCAACCCCCTTGCGGAGTTGACGCACAAGCGCCGTCTTTCCGCCTTGGGGCCCGGCGGCCTGAACCGTGACCGGGCCGGTTTTGAAGTCCGGGACGTGCATCCCTCCCACTACGGGCGCATTTGCCCCATTGAAACGCCGGAAGGCCCCAACATCGGCCTAATCAACTCCATGTGCACCTACGCCCGCATCAATGAATTCGGGTTCATTGAAACGCCTTACCGCAAGGTGGAAAACGGCCGGGTCACCAATACCATCGAATACGTCACCGCCGATCAGGAAGAAGGCTATCTCATCGCCCAGGCCAACAACCCGCTGGACGAACAGGGCAACTTCACGACCTCCCGCGTAACCGCCCGTGAAAAAGGCGAATTCATCGAAGTGGATCCGGCAGACGTGCATTACATGGACGTTTCTCCCAAGCAGCTCGTTTCCATCGCCGCCGGTCTTATCCCCTTCCTGGAACATGACGACGCCAACCGCGCCCTGATGGGCTCCAACATGCAGCGCCAGGGCGTGCCTCTGATGGTAGCGGAATCTCCATACGTGGGAACCGGTATCGAAGGAAAGTGCGCCAGGGACTCCCGTTCCGTCGTTCTGGCGGAAGCGGACGGCATCGTGGCCTCCGCCACGGCTGAAGTCATTATCACCACAAAAGACGGGGAACTGCCCGTGCGCCCGGAAGTGTTCCTGTCTGATCCCGACAGTGTGCGCACGGACCGCGACAATGGAGTTTACGTCTATCCCCTGCGCAAGTTCATGCGTTCCAATGCCGGAACCTGCATCAACCAGCGTCCGATCGTGCGCCGCGGCGACAAAATCAAAACCGGCGACGTGCTGGCGGACGGCCCGAACACGGACCAGGGCGAACTGGCTCTCGGTCGCAATGTTCTGGTGGCCTATATGCCGTGGAACGGTTACAACTTCGAAGACGCTATTGTCATCTCCGAAAAAACCGTGAAGGAAGACACCTTCACTTCCATTCATATCTCCGAGTTTGAAGTTCAGGCCCGTGACACCAAGCTGGGTCCGGAAGAAATCACCCGTGATATCCCGAACGCCGGTGATGAAGCCCTGAAAAACCTGGATCATGACGGCGTCATCCGCATCGGCGCGGAAGTGAAGCCCGGCGACATCCTCGTCGGCAAAATCACCCCCAAATCGGAAACGGAACTGGCTCCGGAAGAACGTCTCCTCCGCGCCATTTTCGGTGAAAAGGCCGCAGAAGTGAAAGATACCTCACTCCGTGTCCCCTCCGGCTGCACCGGCATCGTGATGGATGTGCGCATTTCTTCCACAGGCTCCGGCCACCACCGCGGCGACCTCGTCGTAGACAGCGCGGAAAAGAAAAAGCAGTTCAAGAAAATCAACGACGAACATAAAAAGAAGAAGGAGCAGCTCATTGACCAGTTGACCAAGAAGCTCTCCGATATTCTTCTGGGTGAAAAAATCCCGCTGGACGTCGTCAATGAACAGACCGGTGAAATCATCATCCCGGCCAACAGGAAAATCACCAAGACCCTGTTGCGTAAACTGGCCCTGGTTCACGACCACATCGAAATCGAACCCAGCCCGATTCGCAACAAGATTCTGGAAATCATCACTTCGTTTGAAGGCCGCTTTACGGAACTGGATGACGAACGGGAACACAGGCTGGATCAGATGGAATCCGGAGACGAATCCGAACCCGGCGGACTGAAGGAAGTTAAAGTATATATCGCCGCCAAGCGCAAGCTCGGCGTGGGTGACAAGATGGCCGGTCGCCACGGCAACAAAGGCGTCGTTGCCAAAATCGTCCCGGAACAGGATATGCCCTTCCTCGCGGACGGTACTCCGGTGGACATCGTGCTGAACCCCTTGGGCGTGCCTTCCCGAATGAATGTGGGACAGGTGCTTGAAGCCCACCTCGGCATCGCTGCCAGGGCCCTTGGCTTCAAGGTGGCTACCCCGGTGTTCGACGGCATCAGTGAAGAAACCATCTGGAATTACATGTCCGAAGCCAAGAAGGTGGACGGTTTCACCTGGATCGGTGACGGCAAGGACGGCACCGTGGGAGGGAAGAGTACCCTTTATGACGGCCTGACCGGCGAACCTTTCCATAACCCGGTGGTGGTAGGCCAGACCTACATGCTCAAGTTGAACCACCTGGTGGCGGACAAAATTCACGCCCGTGCCGTGGGTCCGTACAGCCTGGTCACGCAGCAGCCCCTGGGCGGCAAGGCCCAATACGGCGGCCAGCGTTTCGGGGAAATGGAAGTGTGGGCGCTGGAAGCCTATGGCGCCGCCTATACCCTCCAGGAGCTTCTCACCGTCAAGTCCGACGACGTTCAGGGCCGTACCCGCATTTACGAATCCATCGTGAAGGGGGATAATACCCTGGAAGCCGGAACTCCGGAATCTTTCAACGTTCTGATGAAGGAAATGCAGTCCCTGGGGCTGAACGTACGCCCCGGCAGCAAGGATGAACAACCCTCCCTGCAACTCGGCGGCACGGATCTCACTCCTGTGGACGGCATGACGGAAGGCTTTGACAGCGACGACATGGCCGGCCTGGCGGACGTCGACTTCTCCGACCTCAAATTCTAATATCCACCGCATTCCGCCTCCGTGCCGCAAAACGCGGGGGCGGGCACCAAACATCCTTTAAACTTTCAATATATGTCTGACACCCCCACCATCAGGGAAATGCACGGCCTGAGCGACAAGCCCCGGACCTTTGACCAGGTTGCCATCACCGTGGCGGATCCGGATACCATCCGCAGCTGGTCATTCGGTGAAGTCGTCAACCCGGAAACCATCAACTACCGCACGTTCAAGCCGGAAAAAGGCGGCCTGTTCTGCGAACGCATCTTCGGGCCCACCCGAGACATGGAATGCGCCTGCGGCAAGTACAAGCGCATCAAGCATAAGGGCATCACCTGCGACCGCTGCGGCGTGGAAGTAACCAACGCGCGCGTGCGCCGCGAACGAATGGGCCACATTGAACTGGCCGTTCCGGTCTCCCACATCTGGTTTTACAAATGCATGCCCAGCCGCATCGGCCTTATGCTGGACATGACGGCCCGCCATTTGGAACGCGTGATTTACTATGAAGACTACATCGTGGTAGATCCCGGAAGTACCCCTCTGGAAAAGGGGGCCATCCTGACGGAAGAAGAATTCCGCAATGCGGAAGACGAATACGGCTATGACAGCTTTGAAGCCGGCATGGGCGCGGAAGCCATCCAGAAAATGCTGGCGGCCATTGATCTGCCCACCCTCGTCGCGGATCTTCAGGAACAGCTGGACAATACCAACTCCAAACAGAACAAGCGCAAGATTGCCAAGCGTCTGAAACTGGCCCAGGGGTTCCTTCAGTCCAACACGCGCCCGGAATGGATGATTTTGAACGTTCTGCCCGTCATTCCTCCGGACCTGCGCCCGCTGGTTCCCCTGGAAGGCGGCCGTTTCGCAACGTCTGACCTGAATGACCTGTACCGCCGCGTCATCAACCGCAACAACCGCCTGAAAACCCTCCTGAGCCTCAAAACTCCGGAAGTCATCATCCGTAATGAAAAACGCATGCTTCAGGAAGCCGTGGATGCCCTGTTTGACAACGGCCGCCACGGTCGTGCCGTCACCGGCGCCGGCAACCGCCCCCTCAAATCCCTCTCCGACATGCTGAAGGGCAAGGGAGGCCGTTTCCGCCAGAACCTGCTCGGCAAGCGCGTGGACTACTCCGGCCGCTCCGTTATCGTTATCGGTCCGGAATTGAAACTCAACCAGTGCGGTCTTCCCAAGAAGATGGCGCTCATTCTGTTTGAGCCCTTCATCATCCACCGTCTGAAAGAGCTGGGCTACGTGCACACGGTGCGCTCCGCCAAGAAGCTCATTGACCGCAAGACGCCGGAGGTGTGGGATATCCTGGAAGAAGTGACCAAGGGCCACCCGGTCATGCTCAACCGCGCGCCCACCCTGCACCGCCTCTCCATCCAGGCTTTTGAACCGGTTCTGATTGAAGGCTCCGCCATCCGTCTGCACCCGCTCGTCTGTAATGCGTACAACGCGGACTTCGACGGCGACCAGATGGCTGTGCACGTGCCTCTGTCCGTGGAAGCGCAGATGGAAGCCCGCCAGCTCATGCTGGCGCCCAATAATATTTTCTCGCCTGCCTCCGGCAAGCCCATTGCCACACCCACGCAGGACATCATTCTGGGCGCGTACTTCCTGACACACACCCGTGCTGCGGAAGTACAGAACAATCAGGATAATCATCACCATCTTCCCCTCTTCGAATCCATCGACGAGGTGGAATACGCCATTGCCGCCCGCAAGATCGGCTACCATGACTGGATCCGCCTGCACAACCCGGACTACGGCAAGAAGCCTTCCGAAGTGGTGTATGGGGATGTCACCAAGAAGGTTATCATCACTACTGCCGGACGCGTGCGTTTCAATGAAATCTGGCCCCGGGAACTCGGTTACATTAACCGTAACGTAGGCAAGAAACAGATGGGCGACATTATCTGGCGCTGCTACCAGACCGTCGGCAAGGAACGTACCGTGCAGACCCTGGACGCCCTGAAAAACCTGGGCTTCAAGGAAGCAACCCGTTCCGGCTGCTCCATCGGCATCGTGGACATGGTGGTTCCCTCCCAGAAAAAGACGGAAATTGAAAAAGCCTATGCAGAACTGGACAAGGTGACCCGCCAGTATAAGAACGGTATCATCACGGATGGGGAACGCTATCAGAAGGTGGTGGACATCTGGACTCAGACTACGGATGTCATCCAGGCGGCTCTGTACCGCAAGCTGGAACACAACGAAGGCTCCAAGATGGCCAGCCCGCTCTTCATGATGGTGGACTCCGGCGCCCGAGGCAACAAGGCGCAGATCAAGCAGCTCTCCGGCATGCGCGGTTTGATGGCGAAACCCAGCGGCGAAATTATCGAACGCCCCATCACGGCCAACTTCCGTGAAGGCCTTTCCGTGCTGGAATACTTCATCTCCACCCACGGCGCTCGCAAGGGTCTGGCGGATACCGCCCTGAAAACGGCGGACTCCGGCTACATGACCCGCAAACTCGTGGACGTGGCCCAGGATGTCATCGTCCATGCGGAAGACTGCGGCACCAGCAACGGCATCACCGTTCACGCCATTTATGACGGCGACGAAGAAGTGGCGTCCCTTGCCTCCCGTATCTACGGCCGGACTTCCTGCGAACGCATCGTTGACCCCGTCAGCGGCGAGGTTATCGTGGACATCAACGACCTCATTAACGAAAAGCAGGCGGAACAACTGGAAAAAATCGGCATTGAACGGCTGAAAATCCGTTCCGTGCTCACCTGCGAACTCAAGAAAGGCTGCTGCGCCAAGTGCTACGGCCTGAACCTGGCCACCGGACAGGAAGTGAAGATCGGGGAAGCGGTCGGCATTATTGCCGCCCAGTCCATCGGCGAACCCGGCACGCAGCTCACCATGCGTACGTTCCACGTGGGCGGAACGGCCACCACGGCGTTCAAGCAGCCCATTGTGAAAGCCAAGAACGACGGCCGCGTCATCTACACGGAAGATCTCCGCACGGTGGAAAACGCAGACGGCAACTTCGTCGTCCTGAATAAAAACTGCTCCGTCCGCATCGAAAACGAACAGGGCCGCGAACTGGAATCCTACCAGCCCGTCATCGGCACCATCCTGTACGTGCCCAACGGCGGCGCTATCAAGAAGGATGAAACCCTCGCCACCTGGGATCCGTACAACGTGCCCGTGATTGCAGAAAAGGGCGGCATCGTCGAATTCAAGGATATGATCGTCGGCATCACCGTTTCCAAGGAAACGGACCGGGAAACCGGCGCCTCCTCTCTTGTCGTGATGGAACACAAGCAGGAACTTCACCCGCAGGTGGTCATCCGCGATGCCAAGACCCGTGAAGTTCTGGCTCATCATGCCATTCCCGCAGGCGCCAACCTCACCGTGAAGGACGGGGAAACCATCTCCGCCGGCACGATGGTGGCCAAGACGCCCCGCAAGGTAGCCAAGACGAAGGACATCACCGGCGGTCTGCCCCGCGTGGCGGAATTGTTCGAAGCCCGCAAGCCCAAGGACGCCTGCACCATTGCACGCGTGGAGGGCATTGTGCGCCTCAGCAGCAAGAATACCTCCCGCGGCAAGAAGGTCATTACCATTGAAACACCCACGGGCGAACTGGTGGATCATCTGGTTCCGATGAACAAGCACGTTATCGTTCATGAAGACGACCATGTGCATCTGGGCGACCAGCTTACGGAAGGCCCCGTCTCTCCGGAAGAAATTCTGGATGTCTGCGGCAAGGAACGCCTTCAGGAACACCTCGTCAACGAAGTTCAGGAAGTGTACCGCCTCCAGGGTGTGGAAATCAACGACAAGCATGTGGAAATCATCGTGCGCCAGATGCTTCGCAAGGTAGTCATCACGGAACCCGGCAATACCGAATTCCTGTGGGGAGACCAGGTGGACAAGACTACGTTCGACCGCATCAATGAACAAACCGTAGCCCAGGGAGGCCAACCGGCCGCAGCCAAGCCCGTTCTGCTCGGCATCACGAAGGCCTCCCTGGAAACGGAATCCTTCATTTCCGCGGCATCCTTCCAGGATACCACGCGCGTTCTGACGGAAGCATCCACCCTCGGCAAGACCGATACGCTGGAAGGCTTCAAGGAAAACGTCATCATGGGCCACCTCATTCCCGCCGGCACCGGATTCTCCCGTTACAGCAAGATTGAAGTGGAACCCGCAGAGGGCGCAGAAGAAATCGCGTCGGCCAGCGAAGAAGAGGAAGCGGCGGAACTTGCCGAAAACATGTTGAACGATACCATCAACTTCGACAACGAACGCTAACCTGTTCTCTCCACCCACACTTCAAGGGCCGCTCCCCGTTTCCGGGGGGCGGTCTTTTTTATGTCTTCTCCGCGTTATTTCACGAAAAGAGGAAAAGCGGATTGAAAATTCGGCGATGATTCCAATATTGGCCCATGCAATATAAAATTTGATATTTTATATTCAAAATGAAAGTCTTATAGTATGCCTCCCCTTGCTTCAAGGGGGGAGGTAAATGAAAAGGTGAAAATCCCATTTTAGAAATTTAAAAAATCATAATGCACTTACAGTAAAAGTATGAGAATCCGGGAACTGGTATTTTCAACTTGACATCGAATTTTCAATCCGTTATATACATAAAAAATTAACATCTAATATTTTTGCAATGCGTCTCCATCTGCCTATTACCCTGCTGGCGGCTGTTCTGGCTTGTTACACCAGTGTTTCCCTGGCCGTCCCAACATCTGAATCCCCCGCATGGGGAGCGAACTCCACCTTTAATAACAATGAGCCCGCCAATGAGTATTCAGTTACTGGGAGCCAATCCGTCAACCTTGATGTAAATTCAGGAAACAACAATTATTCCACAGGACTTTATATCGGAGCAGGCTCCTCGTTTACCATTAATCAGAATGTGAACGGCGCCTGTACCATCAATTTGAACGGGGCATTTGCCGGAGAAGGAAATTTAATGCTGGTAGCGGCTAACGGCAATGCCGGCTATGCCTCCAAGTTTGTGCTTGGTTCCCAGGAAAGCAGTTTTTCCGGGAACATTATCCTTTCCCAGAAGGGGACGCAGCCCGGCGGCGCCATTCTCCAGATTACGGGAACGGCTCTCGCCAACGCAACGGTAGATTTGTCAGGCTCAATCAATCAAAGTTCCAGCGCCCTGACGTTGCAAATTTCCAATGCCGCCTCTCTGGCCGGTTTAAATGATGCCGACGGCTTCAACGGAACACATAAGGGGCGCGTCCAGTCGGCTAATTCCTCCAGAGCGAATCTTACCCTGACGGGCAACGGAAATTACGCGTATGGGGGAAGTATCGGGGCAACCACGCAGCATTCCGGAGTAAACGGCAACACTACTCCCACGGGAGGAATAAATCTGATTATGGCCGGAACAGGCACGCAAAACCTGACGGGAACCGTCATCAACGCGAATATTACGGCCCAAGGTGGCACCTTGAAAATCAACAATTCTTCCCTGGCCTATTCCGGAATAATCACCATGGCGGGAGGAACGCTGGATTTCACCTCCGCCACTCTGGGGGCAAATTCCGTTCTGAACATGAACGGCACCGGCATATTGAAAAACGCAGCCATTGACGGAGCCAAGCTAACCTATACGGAATCCGGTTCCTCCTTTACCAAGGAAAATGTAACTTTCACTTCAGGCACCATTGACATCGGCGGCGCGCTTGACAGCCTGGTAGAGGGAGAGCAGGGATACACGTTTGATTTAGGGAACAACCTTGGTACGAATTTTACCGTATTGGGCTTAGAGAGAGGGCAATATAGTATAGAAGGCAGCGTGCTGACGATAGAAGACGGGGCGATATCCCGTGTGACGTGGGTATCTGCGGGAGCGGGAGGGGCATTGGAAGAAACGGTCAAGAATGCCTTTACGCTGGCTCTTGGGGAGGGAAGTGCGGCCAACGTCAGCCTGGGCTATCTGAACGATACGCTGACGACGAGCGGGGACAAAGTCTATCAAATCACCAACACCGGCGGAACCAAAATCAACCTGAACGGGGTATACAACAGCGGGGAGACGCTGCCGTCCGGCAACCTCAACTACCGGGGGGACATCTGGATGGACATCAGCGGAGGAGCATTCGGCATCATCTCCGGAGGTGTCACCAATGAATGGAGCACCAACCTCCAGACCAGCACGCTGACTGGGGACACCCATGTGCAGCTTTCCGGAAACGCCACGGCGGAACACGTCATCGGCGGGAACAACAAGGGAGCGTCTACAACATTAACGGGAAACACCAACGTTACCGTCAAGGATAACGCCATCGTGGCGGGAGCCATCATCGGCGGGAGCACCTCCGCCCACAACGCCGTCACCACCATCACGGGCAACACGAGCGTGCTGGTAACCAATGTCCAATATTCCAACACGGCCCAGAACCTGGATAGGGGACTCTCCAACTCATACATCATCGGAGGAAGCTCCTGGTCAAGCAATACCACTTCCGGAACAACGATTCAAGGCAGCACGTCGGCTACAATCAACCTGAACGGAATCACGCTTTCCGGAACAGAGGAACACAACAGCTTCGTCAAAACAATCATTGGCGGCAGTTATGGCAATGTAAACAACGCCGGAACGGTCAACAACATCAACGGAGACACCTCCGTTTCCATCATCGGCAGGGAAGGAATCACCTTCACGGGGGACATCATTGGGGGTTCCTTTGAAAATTCAGGCCAGGCCCAATACACGATTGGAGGAAATTCCTCCATCTCCATTAGCGGAGGCTCCACCTTCACCGGCAACATCTACGGTGGCTCCTACTCCAAAGTGCCAGGAAACACAGGCAGCACCATGACCACTGCAGGCAATATCACGGTAGAACTCGGAACAGGCACCTACCGGAAAAACATTTATGGAGCAGGAAATAAAGGCACGGCAGGAGGCGACGTCCTCGTCTCCCTGACGGGAGGAAGCGTCTTCGGGGCGGAAGGGGAACAAAGCGGCATCACCATCGGCGGAAGCGCCGGAGCGGCGGTCGAAGGAAACAGGACGCTGGAGCTCAAGGGAACCTTTGGAAACGGGGACTTCCAAAACGTCACCTTCACCCGGTTTGATGAAATCAATATCGCGCAGGAAGGATCCTCGGCCACCATCTGGGCGCTGACCGACAGCCCGTCCCTGACCAAAACGGGAGCGGGAACCCTGACGCTGGGGGCAGACGCGGCAGGAGCGGAAACCATCCTTGACGGAACCACGGAAGGAATCACCATCACGGAAGGCAGCCTGAACCTCTCCGGAGCCGGCGGCAGCCATATGAAAGGAACGTGGAACATCGCCTCCGGCTCCCGCCTCACCGGAGTCAGCGGAACCGTCACCGTGGGTGGGGAAAACGGTCTGGACAGTCTGTCCATTGCCCTGGGAACGGAAAACATCGGCCAGGACACGCAGGCGTCTGGCGCCGTCATCAGCAACGGCAGCGGAACGGGAAGCGACCCGAACCTGTCCATCGAGGGGGAAGGGCTGACGCTGGACCTGAGCAACGACGCCGTCGTCAACCTCCTGCTGGACCACAAAACCGACGACTCCTCCAGCTACCTGACCCTGACCAGCGGAACGCTGACCGTCGGCAACCTGGGCGACATCGCCTTCACGACCGACCTTCTGTCCAACTACGGCATCCGGGTCACCGGAACGAACGGAGGCAGCCTGGTGCTCAGCGGAGCGGCCACCGGCCTCTACCGCGTGCAGGAGGAAGGAGGAAACGCCCATGAAGTCAACTCCTATCAAACGCTCTCCGGCTACGCCGGCGTCGTCATCGGCGGCGGCCAGACCCTGACGGTCAACCTGGCCGGAGCCCCGGGCGAAGCCGACGGACAGGGAGCTAAAATCAACAACCTGATGGGAGCCACGGGCAGCAGCCTGGCCGTCAACAACACCGGAGACGGCACGGCCGTCGTCATCCTCAACAACAAACAAATGACGACGGGAGAAGACGACATCGACCCGGCCGGCCAGGACACCGTCATGGGCGGCAGCATCACGGGCGGCAGCAACGTCACCTTCATCAAGGAAGGAACCGGGACGCTGACGGTCGGAGGAACGATGGACGTGGAAACCCTCGCCCTGCGAGAAGGAAACATCATCCTCAACGGCACGGAAAACTCCCTGGACACCCTCACGCTGGAAGGAGGAGGCCTGACCATCAGCGGCAACGCCGAAATCGAAACCATCACCGGCACGGAAGCCGGAGGAACCCTGGCCATTCAGGGAACTCTTGACCTGACCGGAACAAGCAATATCAACGACGGAGCCATCACCGGAACCGGCTCCCTCCGCATCCGGGAAGGAGCGGAACTGGCCCTGGGCGGAGAAGCCCGGCTGGACGGAACCTCAGTCACCGCCGACGGCACGCTGACCCTCACCGGAACGGAATCCGGCGCCATCAGCGGCCTCTCCGGAAGCGGCGCCCTGTCCATGAACGGAGGCAGCCTCTCCATCTCCTCGGCGACAACCTCCTCCGGAACCTTCTCCGGCACGCTGGCAGGCAGAGGCGCCCTGGACATCTCCGGGCAAGCCACCCAATACCTGCAAACCGGCAATAAGGACTACGACCTCGCCGTCCGTGACGGAGGCGTCCTGGTCCTGAAAGGCACCGCGGACGCCCCCACGCTGAACTACAACAGCATCACCGCCGGAAACAACGGCACCCTGCGTATTGAAGCCACCGGGGACGCCCAGGGCAGCGCCAACACCACGCTCAACGTGGAAAACATCACCTTCCAGAACGGCTCCACGACGGAACTGATCTACAACTTCAACCAGGACGCCCCCTTTGGCGCCCCCATGCTGACGGCGGGCACCATCACCGTGCAGGACGGAGCCGGCTTCCTCCTCTCCAACATGAAAGGAAACGCCGCCATGAACGCGGGGAGCGACCTCCATGACGTCGTCCTGATGAGCGCTACCGGCAGCATCAGCGGCCTGGAAGACGGGCAGAGCCTCGCCGCCCGGATATCCGGCCTCTTCGCCGTCTACTACCAGGACGCCACACTGAGCCGCGACGGAAACGACATCCTGCTCAATGCCACACTCCGGCAGGAAAACCTCTTCGCCTCCGCGGCCGACACGTGGAACTCCGCCGCCGGAGCCGGCCTGCTCTGGGAAGCCCGCAAAAACCTGGACCCCGACTCCCAGCTGGCCCAATTCATGAACGGCGTCAGCACCATGATCAATGACGGCAACCTCTCCGGAGCCTCCCGCGCCATGGCGGCGGCGGCTGGGAGCACGGTCAACGCGCTTGGGACGGCACAGAGGGACGCCCTGCGCGACCAGATGGGCTGGATCAGGAACCGGACCACCCTCATGG
>ENA-OXFN01000404-OXFN01000404.1-human-gut-metagenome-genome-assembly--contig:-NODE-404-length-14364-cov-20.1725_pt1 | contig 14364 bp, 19 predicted proteins | sample MGYA00249366_ERZ652265 | MGnify/ENA primary metagenome ERZ652265 (study PRJEB26925, sample SAMN05826980) | human gut metagenome | biome: ENVO:2100002; feature: ENVO:00000062; material: ENVO:00002003... | reverse complement strand
AGATGAGCGCTAGTCTCGTGGGCTCGGAGATGTGTATAAGAGACAGCATTTATATTTATCCCATTTATGAAATTGTCATTCCAATTATTTTCATCTTCATATTCTATATTTATATTCAAAAATATATCTGTTGCGGTGTTAGCATTCGCTATTAATTCTGAATTATTAAAATTAATTTTAATATAATTTGTTATTTCTATTTTTTTCAGGCTATATTTTTTTATTAATTCTATTTTTTTTCTTCCATAACTATCATTAATACAATTTTGAAAGTATAGTGTATCATCGTTTTTTCCATCGCCTTTTGCGCCATACATAATAGGATTTACTATAAAATTAACAACATTTGCTTTTAAATTGTTATAATTTATAATTCCATTTTCGCTTACTTCATATGTAGCATTTCCACCATCATTTTTTTCATAAAATCCGCATGTTGTAAAAATATCTCCAGTTTTTAAGTTTGCATTACTAGCATCAATAAAAGTATTAAATAGTTTATTAAAAATTAAACTTATTTTTCCGCTATTTAGCCATTCATTTAATGTGTTTATAACTATATTTTCTAAATTTTCATTAACTTCATTTATAAAATTATCTAGCGTTTCTTTAAAGTACGCATCATTCTCAATCAATTGATTTACTGCATAAATGCATCGCCTAATTTGTTCATCATAACTAAGTGCCGGGTCAAAAACACTAGGAATAGCTTTATTAAAACAACCCTTTAAATACTGTATATCCTTATATTCCATATGTCCAAACCTCCATATTCATATCATTGAGAAATAAATCTGCTAAATCGTCAATTAGCATCTCTACAACGTTTATAATAGTTTCTCTATACTCCATAATTAACTGACTCTGACTTTTATTTCCATTATTTCCCTTAACTGTAACTTCATGATCTTTATTTCTGCTTTCATCTACACTTTCTGAACTTGTATCATTTCCAGTTACACTAGCGTCAATCTGATTATTATAACTATTCTTAACAGTACCATTAACATTTTCTGTTGTTGTTTCATTGACAGTTCCAGTATTTGTATCGTCGCTTTTACTTGCTGAACTCATGTATTTATCGTTTAAGAAGTTTTGCAACTGTCCCTGTGGAGTATTAATATTCGTTGTAATATTATGGTTATTTACATTTTCATTAGTTTCTCTTGTTCCGTTTCTTGTATCTTCATTTTCTTGTGTATTACTTCCTGTTTCCGTCCTATTGTCAGTATTAATGCTAGTATAATTTCCCTGACTATCTCTTTCAACTTTTTCTGTTTCTGTTCCGCTTGTTGTTAAATTAACTTGAGTAATAATATCATAATCTAATCCAACTGACTTTAGTAATTGATTATATTTTTCTGACTTAATCATTAAATCAGTCATTAAAAAATGTTTAAACATCATTGGCGTCTCCGCTCCAATTTCACTTAAATAATACTTCATGCAAAATCTCTGTTCAAATTCATTTTTTATCTCATCATTTAAAGGATACTGAAAATCAAATAATTTCCCTTTTTCTTTTTCTATTATAACATTTGGGTAAGGAAAAGTCAAGTAAGGCCATTCTAAGTTATTATCTAACGCATACCAATTTTCAAAAATACTCTTAAGCGTTGCTGTTGTCTTCACTTATATCCGCCTCCTTTTCCAAATTTACAAACTGTTTCGCCTGTTCAATTATTTCAGCTGAATAATGAACTGTAATCTCATTATTATACAACTCCGACATTCTCTTTGCAGCTTTTTGTCGCATTTTCAATCTGCTTAGACCTTGAAAACCGGTGCTAGTAGTATTGGCACTTAATTCCCCTGAAATATTTCTTTCTTTCTTAGTGCTAAAGAAACTATCAACACCAAAGAAATTGAGAAAATCAGATAGAATAAATTGCATATGCATATCTAATTCATTTCCATGAAATTGCGCACCAGTATTCAAAACCCTTATACTTTCTGAGAACCCACCGCCCTGACTTTTTCTCTGGCTGATCGCTACTTCATTTTGCATAATTTTATTAAACTGATTAGTGCTACTCAATTTTGTTTTATCATCCATATCAATGATAAACGGCATTTTCATAGTATTCGCGTTAACATCCGTTGTTCTGCTAATATTGCATAATCGCTCTGTATACATTTCAACATCAGCTAAGTCAGGTGTTCTTGTAAAATTATTCCAAATCAAAGCACAGTCTTTAGTCATAACATTAACCGTATAGCCCGTTGGTGTGATTGTTTGAATTTCATGTGGATTATAATATATATTTGGCCCACTATTCCACGCAAAATCCGCGCAAACCCAATCGTCAAAATCTTTACTGTAGAAAAACACAGCCTGTCCACGGTCGATTAAAGTCTTTTCCAAAAATCTTGTATCAATACTATCAGGTAAACCCTCCCATTCAAAGATTGAATATGCTATATTCAATAATCGGTAATACCAATGCCGATATGCAAGATTATTAGCAAATGAACTTCCAGCCGGTAAGTTAATCGTTCCCACTTAACCATCTCCTAACTTAATGAATTGTTTAAACTATAGTCTCCCACTTCGCCCATATTTTTCCAATATGTGACTCCATTTGAATGTATTCTTTTAATCTCGCTTAAGAAATTATACGGAACGTTCCCAACGATCTTCGGGTCGGGAACCTTAACATAATTCCAATGCGCTCTACCATTTCTATTAGGTTCCTTAACTGTCATAACCTTATAACCAAACATATCAAAGAAACTATCAATAATCTGTGCATACTCCGGTTTTATATGTGCCTGATAGAAAAAGAAATCTAACAGTCCAGCCGAATAGGTGACGCTCGTTGCTAATGTTCCTTTACTCTGTGGCGGTAAAACACTAACATCATGTGCCTGTGCCACTAAACTAAACACATTTTCCATTGCGCCAATTGGAGCGGTTGCGGCTTTCACTGGATTTCCACTAGAAACGCCACCCACCACACCCATTCCACCATTTAACGCATTGCTAACTAAATTTGCTGAAATATTACCAAAGTTCTGTGCAACCCAGCTTTTATATGTATTAATATTATAAGCACATTGCGGAAAACCGCTTAAAGAAAACTTCTCATTATAATTAAAACTTTGTTTGAGATAATCTGTTGGAACAATGTACACACTTGGATTAGGAGTAATATCACCGTAAATTCGAAACGTAACACTATTGCCACTAATATAAAAATTTTCATATGGATAGATTGCCGAAGCACCGCAATTATTAATTACATACATAAAATTATAAGGATAGCAAAATAGTTTATTATTTTTTGGTGTATATGTTCCTAAACTTGTTGTATACTTTGTTTGACTAAATTCGGCATAACCTATTTGACTTCCACTTGTCCAAAGATTATACATACTTTTAGGAACCATGTACAAAGCAATAACACCATCTGCTTTTCCAGCTTCTGTCAGCTTATCCAACGCATCATTAACACCTGTCGCATCACTAAACACATTGATAAAACATCCCCAATATTGTTTTTGGAACATACTTCCGGCAATAACATTCGGATTATTTGGGTCAACGCTAGTTAGCATCACAATCACACAATCAGACGGCTCTAAAACACCACTGTCATTTTCGTGATCTAGTTCATACTCTCCCACTTCCAACCCCTCAGGGTACGTGTGCAACCCAATAGTATCATTCATTACATGTTCACGTTCAACCATACTTGCCTTAAACTCAAAGTCAAACAAATATGTCTGAATTACATCCGTTTCAAAATATATTCTTGTAGTTCCATCGTTGAGATATTCAATATTTGTCAGAAAAGCATAATACCATTTATCAGAGTAACTTGTGTTTTGGTACATCACATAATTACATCCCTGAATGGTAGAAATGGGTGTGCTGATATCAGCATACCCATTTAAACCTTTACGGACGTACCACAAGTCGATCAACTGTGCAACAGCCTTAGCCTGAAAGGCCGCGGTCTGTGCGCCCACTGAATCAAACCAAAGTGTATCCGTATAGCTATTATCTAACGGTACACCCTGTAAAAAATACAGCTTACTTGCATAGTCCATAATAATTCTACTCCTATTAACTAATTGTAACTGTAATCTTGTTAGTTCCCATAAACGCCGCCGGAGTGCCGGTAATATTGTCAGGCAAGAACGCAAGATATTTTGTTCCTGTTGACTTAAACGCAATTTCAATCTGTTTTTCTGTCAGTAATGAACAGGTGTAGTCCGTCTGGCTACCAATTTCTACCGGCGTGTAAGAACTGAATCCAGCGTTCGTGCTATAGCACCACTGACCTTTCAAACTAACCGCGCCGTCGGAAGTGTAACTTTTCAGGCCGTCTACAAGTGTAGCATTTTGCGTACCGTTTAAAGTCGCTTCATCATACACAACTGCAGTTACCGTTCCTCCATCGCCAGTCAGCAGATATGCATTTCTAAACGGTGAGAAACTTACGATCTTCCATGCATGTAAATTATACTGATTAATCAAATCGCTACCCAGCTGATCAACACGCATGGTCAGCAAATTATCATAGCATTGCATTGCATTGATATCCAGAATCAGGCCCATAACACCGTCTAAAATCTGGATTTCATCTTCCGTAAATTCAGCAAATGTCGGGTCAGCGGCCATCATCAATTTCAGCCTATCCCATCTAAATTTTGTCCAGCTATCAATCAGCAGCATATGCCCAGCAAAACTTGCTTTGTCCATATTAAACGCCATGGCAAGCACTTCAACATTAATATCAGCTTTCATCTCTGGTGTCAGAATTAAGTACTGTTCATCCTTTGGCGTCGTATTTTCGACGCCAGCGATGGTGTAGTCCGGTGTATTAAACAGCATCTTATCACTAACAGCGATAATCTCTTTTGTGAAATTTTTTGCCGTCTGTGCCGGGTCATCCGCGGCTGTTGTAACTGTGCCTGTAGCAAGCTTTCCATCTACAATCACTCTTGCTAGCATGTACTTCATAAGTTCATATTCATCTGTTTCAACAGCACTATATACCTGTGCTATAATCTCTTCAATTAAATTTCTTACACCCTCGATGCTTCTAAACGCTCTTCTAAGCATCTCAAATGTAACGCTTACTGGATATCTTAACTGTGAATTCAGAGAATGGAAAGCTGTGCTAACCTTTGGTTTATACATGGTAATAAAGTTTTCCATGGTCTGCCCATCTTCTTTTAACTGATACACATATGGCAATGTCATGTGTACGTAAATTTCTTCAATGGTTTCCCCTGTCAGAATTTCACCTTTCTTGAAAAACTTCCACGGATTTCTCCAAGCCCGATGTGCATACGTCTGAAATGCAATCATTCCCACCAACGTATTCAAAAATTCATTGGTTCTGCTCTGAAATCCTAAAATGTTATCTCCGATCTGCTGAATACTCTCATTTGTAGCCGTTGCAACCGGAACACCAGCCTGATATGCTGGAGAAGACAAGTCTCTGATTGCATTTAAAATGCCGACACTTGTCGCTGTTAAATTTTTAACTACTGGAATATTAGGCATAATATCTCCTTTCTTTTAATACTGATTTCCCACAACCGTAAACAGACTATCAATGATTTCTTGCTGACTTTTTGGTCTTTCTGGTTCCTCCGGTGCATTAGGTAGGGGAGCATCACTTGTCGGTTTCCGTTCTCCTCCCACTCCATCCCGGAATCTTGCAATATATTTTCCTCTCCATGTGTCAGCTTCTTTTTTATATCTATCTACATCCTCAATAGCGGAAAACGTATCACTCAAATTTTCCACTACTTCGGCGGTGTGGTCATCGTTCTGATCAAAATTATCTTGTAAAAACTTCTCAAATTCTTCACGATTTAAAACAGCCATTGCAAACTCCCTCCATAAAAATAAAAATCATCGTCATCATCTTTGCCAGGCCCAGGTGGTTCCGGTGGTTTTCCGTCTGGATAGCCGGTGTCACGGTCAATGCAAAAAATATCATTTCCACTACTCAATGCGTCTAAAGCCTTGTTTCTCTGACTACCGGCCGACGTATTCCATCTTCCAGCGTCTTGATCTCCATAAGTATCATATGTTACATTAATAATTTCCGTTGGTGTCATATTCGCGCAATCGGCGTATTTCTGTGCCGCTGTCTGACTTCCCGAACGTATAGCCATAGAAAACAAGCTTCCAACAACAACTTCGCCTTTTGCGGTGATATCATATCCATAATTATTTTGTATATAATTAATAGCGGGAAATAGATAATCTTTCAATGCTTCTGCATTTTGTGCGGCCAAAAATGCATCATGTTCATCATGCGCCAGCGTCTGAAAAACCGCATGTAAACCGGCGTTATTCACTAACGCCGGATTCCCGGCACCTAAAGCAATATAAGGCGCAAACATACTTTGGCTTGCTGGAATAACAGTGGAACAATATTGCATAAATGGAACTAAACCATATCTATAATCAAACTGATATTGACCATAGGCTTCGCCCGTTGTCTGTATTCTGGACAATGCTTCTTCCGTACCATAATCATAACCTGACTCGTAATTAATCCAGCCGAACCATACACAAATACTACTCATCTAACAAATACTCCAAATAGTCTCTTGCTTTTTTCAGATCCTCTTCCCCACCTTTATAGTCGCTTCTCCAAAGATATTTAATCACATTGCCTTTGCAAAATCCTTTAAATTCTTCTTTGCTTAAGCATTCTCTTAACGCTTCAATGCATTCAATCTTTCCATGCTTATATCTTCTTTTATTGCTTTTAATTTCATAAACTTCATTTACAAATTCAATAATTTCTTCATCTTTCCAATTGTTTGTGAATGTCATCTCTTTTACTAATTTACCGTCTCTTTGAAATGCAACGAAAATAGTTTCCTTTTCATTTATTTCATCCTCAATATCATAACACGCCATTACATTATCTATTACATCCATCTCAATTACTAAATCAAACATTACTTGCCCCCATATAATCTACATTACTATGTCTTCCACTCTCTGTCCAATTATAATCACTAATCTTACCCAACTCAACGGTTCTTCCCTCTTCGGGCAGATGGATAAAATAACCATACCCAACATCAACTCCAACATGTCCCGGCTTGTATAATAAGCTTCCGGCTACACCATCCTTTGGTGTGGTAATAGCGGAACAATGTTTTCTCTGCGCTCCGCTGTATGTCATGTCATCAAACAGCGTTCCTGTCAGCCATGAACAATCTCCACCAATCTTATTTCTACTGTAATCAAAAATATACTGCTTCTGATCGTCATTATACTTACAAAAATAACCTGGATAACTATTCCACAAAATATTCATTACATCGTCTGTCAACCGTTGGCCCTTGGCTCCGTAAAAATACGCAATATCGTCTCTCGTATACAGCAGATTCAGTGCACCCTTTACAACATCAATCCAACTCTTAGCCATCATTCAACCTCCACATAAATTGCTATTTTATCTTTCTCCATTCCATCCACCCTCACCACTTCAAACAGCGTGAGTGGATAAGGAATCTCAAGAGCATTTCCACTAAATAAAATTGCATCACCTTTATTAAACATAATCCTAACTAAACTATTTACATTTACAACACCCAACAATTCTCTCAATTTCATTTCAAATCATCTCCATTATCTTTTCTCAACACTTCCAAAATCTGATTCATTACAACTGTATTATTATTAATCGTTTCACTCAACTTATCAACTTCAGCTTTATGTTCTTCTTCCATCTTCAATCTTTCCTCTCTATTCTTATCCGTTTCTTTATTAATAAAATAAAAAGCGCAAGCAATTACAGCAACGCTTACACTTAAATCAGAGAAAAAATTAATCCAATCCATATTAACCTCCTTTCTATCACAATATGCCTACGGCCCTCCCCCGCTGTCGCGACCGTTAGGGAGCGGATCCCCTGTGGCCCAGCGTGTCAGGCGTCCGGTGGACGGCTGACCCTCCGGGTTGGCGGCCGGGAATTCAGTGGTGCGGCCGGGTGGTTGTTGGTCGTGGACTGCGCGTGCCCTCTGACGAGTCCGCCCTGGCGGGCGAGTCGGGCGCGCGGCATCCCGCCGGGAGTTTGACGATGCCGAACGCGCACACCGGTCGCTCCACCGTCGCTCCCTTTCCAGCCCAGGACTTCGCCGGGTCTGGAATGGGCGCTGATTTTGGGTGCAATAGGGGGTGTAATCAATGAAAGATGGTTGATGGTTGCGAAAGAATAGAAAGGTAATGGAGCACCCAAATGTAACTGAGGGGAGTCGAACCCCTAACCTCCTGTGTTTTCGGATGTTCTACCATTGAACTACAGTTACATGAGGTTCGGACAAAGGAGACGTGCGAGTCTTCTCCCTCCCTGTGCGGGTCTGCGTCGGGATTCCTTTGCCCATCACCTGATTGTATTATAGCATTAATGGTTTAGAATGTCAATACCTAAGATTGAGAAAATAGCATTTTTTGATTCCATTGAATCGAAGTATAGATAGCCGCATTGATAAGCGGTTTTAATATTTTTGAATAAGTAGGAAAATTTGTCCATCAACATAGTAGTTTGATTATGATCAGATTCCGTGAAAGTTAGGATTGTTTGACAGGAGGGGTCAGGTTTTTTGGATATGTATAATTTTCCTTGTTCGAAAAATTCACGGACACCAAATTTTTGATTGTTGTATACTAGGGTGAAAATATAAACAGACTTTCCTATTGGCGGTTCAATGAAATTTCCGTCATCAACAAGGGACGCTGGTGTAGTCGCATAATCCATGTACGCCACGCCAGAAAAAGCTTTTGCTAAACCGGTTGCTTTTATTGCATCCTCAGCAGATTTATAATGATAAAAGTAAGCAATCCACCCATTCCCACGCACATATTTGGTATTTGGCTTTTTGCGACGGTGGATATTAAAGTGTATGAAATAAGGATTTAACATAGATATTTTGTTACTGAGTAAAAGTATATCTATATCTCTCATTTGATCACCGCCGCCGCGGCATACTGTTATCATGACAGAAAGAAATTTTTCAATTTCTTTTTTTAAATAGTTGCCCGATTCAAGCTGAAACTCGTCCATGATTGCAAGACCAACTTTTGCAAAAATCGGAGAATATTTTTTTAGTTGGTCAGAAGCTGAGAGTGATACCGCATATCCTAAAGTGTAATAGCCTAGACAGATTTCAAAAAATAAACCATGGGCATGGGATTTCATGGTTATTTCTTTATTTGGAATATCATCCCGTCGTGATAGTGCTTCGGAAAATATGGTTCCAGCTGATGATAGTTCATACATGTGACGATAAATTAAAACTGTTTGATCTTTTACAGTCAAGTCTGTTATGATTGTTTTGTCTAATCCTTTTGAACGGCGGAATGGGGTGGCTACCGCTAGAGCGGATGAAGCGGCATAACGATCTAACGCCAAATTTAAAGCCGCGGTTGTCTTCCCAGACGAACGGTTTGTTTCTATCATTCGTATAGCTGGAATATTTCCGTCTAAATCTTTTTCTTGCATGACTCTGTTTAAATCTATATATTTTGTTTCTTTCATACTTTTTACCTATATTTAAAGGCACTAGATGTTCTAGTGCCTTTTGTTGCCGCTGTGTATCTATATGTTAAGGGGTTTTATTTCAGTTCCAACCGGAACATATTGTTACCTTTGTTTGTTTTTACCCAATGAATAACAAAAATGTTATCGTTTCCGTCAAGTACGCCCATGTCCACAAGCGCCTTTACATAATCGTATGTGTTAGCTGTCAATGTCTGATAAGCTGTTCCATCTTTATCCATAAGTGTTACAGCTACCGCAACGGTTCCATCTTCTCTTGTGGCTTCGCGGAAAGAATAGTCTCTGACTGAAATTTCACTTCCATCTGGAAATTGCTCCATGGCGTCTCTACCGGAAATCATAAAATCTGGATTGAAAGATTTATTGATTGCAAGTTTCTTGTCTTTTAAAGATGTTTCGAATTTCATTTTCTCTTCTCCTTTTTATTAATTTTCTTTCTTTGTGGCATGAGTGACAAATTCTTCTTCACTCATTTCATAAACAGATTCATGAAGAATTGTTTCGCATACCGCTCCGGTCTTACATGTTAGACCATGGGAATTTAAAATTTCTGTCTTTTCTTTTCCTGAAAGCATATGGTCAGAAATTCTTTCATCAACTGTTTCTCTGGTTGCGAGATTAATGATTTCATACTTTACCGAATCTGAAATTGTTCTCGTAATTTTTCTCATTTTTTCACTTCCTTTCATTTATATTGTAACAAAAATGTATGATAATTTGTACTTCTCAAGTACATTATAAGTATAGCATATTATATCAAGTCTGTCAATAGTTCTGGCTGAATTTTTTTTATTAATTCCCTGTAGGTGTTGGTAACACCTAAGGTGTAGGTCGTGTTTAATATGCCTATATTACTGGCCGTGGTAAATTTGCATGACTTGCCTTTATAGTCTGTTACTTTTATGGTATGCGGCGATGATTCATTAAACCACGAAGTTGTACGGCCAATATTTTTAAATGTCTTGCCTGTTTTAAAATTCTCAATGCAACCCACTTGCTTTGCCCCTTTTTCTTTACTCATGCCCGATACAGTTATGTGGAACTTTCCATCTTCCACGTAAGCATATTTCTTCGCACCCAAAGTTTTAAATTTTTCATATGTTGCGTCATGTTCCCAAATTCCTATATCCACGCGTTCACCATTCTTTTTGTAGGCATAAGTTTGCAAGCCGTCTTCTAGTTCTACTTGTTTATTTTTGTTAAGTATTTCTGTGTTCACTTTGTCTATCCATTCTTTATATTTATAAGCATTAAGAAGTTTACGGGAATCTGTGTCACGATAGACAAAATCTTTGCGCATGGGCGTTCCGAAGTAATGTAGATAATTTCTAGCGTGTGCCGTTACATATATGCCCCACTGATAGGCAAGGAATGATGAACGGGAATTATAGTAGGCTTGCAATTCAGCCTGTTCTCTTTTTATACGTTCTTCTTCCGTTTCTTGCGCTGTATTATCTATCCATTCATGTTGCAATGGGTCATATTCTATTTCTTTATGGAGTATATCAGAAACCATCATGCCAAAAATGCCGTTTATGTGGTTTTTCGATTTCATATATTCTTCCTCTTTTCCGTCTATCCCTTTCAATTCTGTTTTTGCTTTGTAATATTGCAAAATTTTTTTACGTAAGGACAGCGGTAGACGCCCGCGTTCTGCTGTGTATGCTTCGGTTATATGTAGAGTAGAGTAAGAATACTCCTGATTTATTATTTTTAAGTCTATTTCAGTAAGGGATATTGAGATATAGTCAGCTTTCATCACTCTTCCATTATCGTTTTCTATTCCATGTCTTTGTGTACAATGTCCGATGTCAATATAGGGTTCGCTATAGTAGTCTTTCAATTTTATGTCAAAAAATTCAGCATGAAATATTAGACATTTACTATCTATAATTTCTCCCAATTGCTTTTTGGAATGTATTTCCACTTTCTCAAAACGAGACATAGGAAAATAATCCACTAAACAGCAATGAGGATAGGAAGAAACACGGTCATAAGAATCTAAGTTCTCAAGTACTCTGCCGACATAAAAACGTGAAGCATGTGTGTCACCACCACGGAAGATATCACGACATAACTTGTACTGTGGCAATGTCAGTTGCAATCTTTTAAATAGCTTTCGATCTTCTTCACTTTGCATGGCCCGTCGACATTCACGGCGGACATATCCTGTATCAGTAAGGGGCATAGTAGCTATATTATCACCAAAAGATTCCATACGGTATTTTACACATTCTACTAGACCACGAACGTCACAATAACAATAACTTTTTTCCTCAATTGTTAAAGGGGTTATGGGTGTACGGATTTTTGTATAGTCATATGTATCAATGTTTTTATAATATACACAATTGGGTGTAGATTCACAAAAAGCTAGTAACGAACGATTGGAAAGGAAGTAGGCACAACGAAACTCAAAGCAATCTCTATTGCAAGTTAGTTTCATAGGTTTTCGACTTTCCTTGGAAAATGTTTTTATATCGGTTAAAAATTCTTTCATGAATTGAAACTCAAATCCTAAATTTTGCACAAATATTACAAGTCTTCTTTTGGATGATAAATAAAGTTTTATTTCTAAATAGTTGAGTAGCATAACAAATTCTTCCCATGTCCTTGCAAATACAACCTTATCTTCTATGCAAAATTGCCAGTGATACATAAAACCCTCACCGTAATAGTCCCCATCGTCTAGTGACTCTTTTTTTATTTTATCTGTCTTACGTTTACGAATGGTCGTTGTTTCAATATCAAATGCGGCTACAATATTAAGATATTCAACTTTTCTTTTTCTTGCAGTCTTGCTTTCAAGAAAAGAATTGTAAGGAAAATCTTTTACATTATATACTATTTCCTTTTTTTCTCCATTTTTTGTTTCTACCAAAATCATTTCCATTACTTTAAATTCACACCACGCTTTTTCCGGTTTCTTATTTCTTCCAGGGTTAAATCACCCTGATTGAATTTTCTAAATTCTTTTAGTATATCATTTACTTTCATCCCCTCATTAAGTAAAGTGTCAGCCGTTTTAAGAATTTGATTTGAAGCCTGATACTTTCTAGCCGTTCTAAATTCATCAGAGGAAAGGAAAGTGTATAAAGAGTTATAATCGTTTGTTACAATTCCTTTTTTTCGGAATGATTCTCTTCGCTTTCGCTCTGCTGAAACTAGACCCTTAGGTGTACTTATACGGGATGTGAGGAATTTTTGTATTGCGTTAAATTCTTTTGCATAATTCTTTTTGATCTTTGGCACTTTGAATCGTTTACGGCGATTTAAGTTAAGATAATTTTGGGCCTGTTCATAAGCATGGCCTTTATTTTTCAGCTCTTCCAAAGTGGATAAGCGTTTATTTGCTTCTTTTACATATCGGCGAAACTGCCGTTTTGTTTTAGGTGCGGTGAACGGATTTAACAGTTCACGCTTTTTCATTGCTTTCTTTTTTTGTCGTTTGTTTGCCATATTATCACCCTCCGATAACACGTTTCTCTAAATTTTCAGAATGATATAACAAATCGCACATTATTTCATCATAATTTAATATTTTGTTTCTTAATGAATATGCATACATTCTTAAATGAGAAAAAATCAATTGAATTACAAATTTAGTTTTCATCGATATTAACTTTTTTTCGTCATCTTTAAGAAATATAAATATATCGTTTAAATGTTTTATGTAAAAATCTCGTTCCTTTAAATCATATGTATCATCGTATAGCAATGTTAAAAAATAGGATACATAATACTTTTGGGAACGAAAACATTTGTCGTAATTAATCTTCACAGTAACCACTATCCTTTCTATAAACTTCTTTTAAAATACGTTTCGTTCCTGAGGATTCGTCGATGTAATATATCTCTACTTCTTCGACTTTACGAAAGATTCCATTGGAAAGGGAAGTTATTTTCTTCCCTTTCTTTCTCATCGTAGATGTTACACGACGGCAAAATTTAAAACCGTTGTTTTTTAAAAACGAACGCTTTTCGTCTAATGTAAAATATGTTCTATTCATTTTCGTCACCCTCCAAATAATACCATGATTAAAAACATTAGTCCGACTGCTCCACCAATGCAAATACCAATAGAAATGTCAAAAATCATTTTCTTAAATGTATGAAAGTTCATTATCTCTCCTCCATTTTTTTAATAAACTCTCCATCAAGTTCTACATTCTTTAAATCCATGTAAAAATGATCGCATTCTTCCATCATTTTTATTAATAATACTTTACTAATGTTAGATTTCTGGAAAAGATATATTAATGACTTAGTAACATCATTATGTTTTCTAAATACACTTTTAGGTTTTATATTTAATTTTTCACTAGTATTGATTAAATACAACCTATTGCCATTAGCATCAATTATAAAACCATAATACATTTTGTTTTTCAATAAGACAAATTCAACTATAGATTCAACGTCTTCTTTCGTTTCTTTAGTTAATCCTTTACTATCAAGTAGATAATTCGCATAGTTTACAATCCTATAAGCCTCATAATTCATGTACTTTACTTTTCTTCTCATTTTTTTATCCTCCTTACTTAAGAATTTTGGCGCCTGAATTTACAAGGCTAGCAATTATGAGTTCCGTTTCATACTCTCCAAAACCTTTAGAAATAAACATACTTGCCAAATCTTTGTAATTGAGATAGTTTACCTTACCAAACATTTCATAACCATAGTAAGATGTAAACTCCTCATCTTTAATTTGTTTAATAGTTTCGACAGCTTCTTTTCTTGTAATAAATTTACTCATTTTTATTATCTCCTTTTTATTCTTTTTTTGACTTTGTTTATGTTCCCTGTCTCTTATACACAT
>ENA-OXFN01000397-OXFN01000397.1-human-gut-metagenome-genome-assembly--contig:-NODE-397-length-14728-cov-5.78457_pt1 | contig 14728 bp, 15 predicted proteins | sample MGYA00249366_ERZ652265 | MGnify/ENA primary metagenome ERZ652265 (study PRJEB26925, sample SAMN05826980) | human gut metagenome | biome: ENVO:2100002; feature: ENVO:00000062; material: ENVO:00002003... | reverse complement strand
GATGAGCGCTAGTCTCGTGGGCTCGGAGATGTGTATAAGAGACAGCTTTATATGTTCCCGGCCTACCAGGACACGATCCGGTCCTGTATACTTCATTCACCGCTAAATCCTAAAAAAGAATATGCCTACAGCGATTTGGGGTTTATTCTTCTGAAATTCGCAGTGGAACATGTAACTGAAAAATCGTTAGACCAATACTGTCAGGAAGAATTTTATCGGAAATTAGGTATGCACCATACCGATTTTCTTGCTCACAAACGCCTGAATAAAAATAATCTGGTTCCTTCGTGTGTCGATAAACTTTACCGCAAAACGGAACTCAAGGGCTATGTACACGACCCTGTCGCAGCGCTGCTCGGTGGCATTGCAGGACATGCCGGTCTCTTTTCAACAGCAGAAGACCTGGCCAAAATGATGCAATTGTATCTGAACGGAGGAACCTATGGAGGAGAATATTATTTTTCACCCGAAACAATGGTCACCTTCAGCTGTAAAAACAATCTGTTTCCTAAAAACCGCAGAGGCCTGGGTTTCGACAAACCCGAACCGGATCAAACCAAGATCAATCCGGTCAGTAAGTGTCTCCCTTTGACCAGCTTCGGACATACCGGTTTCACGGGGATTATGGCCTGGTGCGACCCGGATAACAAGCTGTTATACCTATTTTTATCCAACCGGACTTATCCCGACGAATTTAACACAAAATTATCTGAAATGAATATACGGACCCAAATACAGGATATTATATATCAGGCTTTGGAAGAAAGTAAAATCAGGTACAATTAGTTTTCAAAGTATTTCAGCCCCCGTTTTTATTACAGAAAAAATTCCGAATTTAGAATCATTCTAATGTATTAAAATAGGGTAAAGTTAAAGAAAAAGGATACTTTTGCAGGATTAAAGGGTATTAAACCAGTTATTAATAAATAAAACAAATTATGAGCAATTTTTTGACCTCTTCGATCGGAAAAAAAGTCATCATGAGTTTATCGGGACTTTTTCTGATTTCGTTTCTTTGCGTCCACCTGGCGCTAAATTTATTGTTGATTTTTGATAATAGCGGGGCCTTATTCAATCAGGGAGCTCATTTTATGGCTACGAACCCGATTATCAAAATTATTGAACCCATCCTGGCTATCGGGTTTATCATTCACATCATTTGGGCTTCTGTACTGACTCTTCAGAATCAGAAAGCGCGTCCGGTGAAATATGCCCTGAGAAACCAGAGTCAAAATGCCACCTGGGCTTCCCGCAACATGTACATTCTGGGAGCAATGGTGTTGATCTTTCTGGTGATCCACCTGTATAATTTCTGGTGGAACATTAAATTCCCGTCTTTGGGAACTCCGTTGGCAGCCATTACAGTCGGAGGTGTTGAAATGGAAGATACTTACACATTGGTTTCCAGCTTATTCGAATCAAGCATTGTATACTGTTTGATTTATATTCTGGGAGCCGTTTTAGTAGGATTACATATCACTCACGGTTTCTGGTCTGCTTTCCAAACTATCGGTTTCTCAAATGATATCTGGAGAAAGCGTCTGGAATGTTTAGCTTATTTCTTTGCAATTGTATTTGCAGTAGGCTTCAGCATTATTCCACTGTATTTCATCGCAGGACTGGGAAACTAATTATTTATGATCGATGATTGATAAATTCGGTTTTATCAATCTAAAGTCTGGAATCAAAATTTAAAATTTAAATCAATTTATTATGTCAGTAATAGATGCTAAAATACCTGCCGGACCGTTGAAAGACAAATGGTCAGCTCACAAAGCTCATATTGGTGTTGTCAGCCCGGCAAACAAAAAGAAACTGGATGTTATCATTGTAGGTACCGGACTAGCCGGAGGTTCTGCAGCTGCCAGCTTAGCCGAATTAGGATACAATGTAACCGCTTTCTGTTATCAGGATTCTCCCCGTCGTGCACACTCTATCGCCGCACAGGGAGGTATCAACGCAGCCAAAAACTATCCCAACGATAACGACTCTGTATTCCGTTTGTTCTACGAAACCATCAAAGGCGGTGACTATCGTGCCCGGGAAGCCAATGTATATCGTTTGGCAGAAGTAAGCAACTCCATTATCGACCAATGCGTAGCTCAAGGTGTTCCTTTTGCCCGTGAATACGGCGGATTACTGGCCAACCGTTCTTTCGGTGGAGCTTTGGTAAGCCGTACGTTCTATGCCCGTGGCCAAACCGGACAGCAATTGTTGCTGGGATGTTACGGAGCCATGAACCGTCAGATTCAGGCCGGTAAAGTAAAAATGTACAACCGCCACGAAGTGCTGGATATCGTGATCGTCGACGGTAAAGCACGCGGAGTAATCGCCCGGGATCTCGTTACCGGAAAAATCGAGCGTTTCGGAGCCCATGCCGTAGTGTTGGCTACCGGAGGTTATGGCAATGTATTCTTCCTGTCTACCAATGCGATGGGATGTAACGGTAGTGCAGCCTGGCAAGCTTACAAACGTGGTGCTATGTTCGGGAACCCCTGCTTCGTGCAAATTCACCCGACTTGTATTCCTGTACACGGAGACCAGCAGAGTAAGCTGACCCTGATGTCCGAATCGTTACGTAACGACGGCCGGGTATGGGTACCGAAAAAAATCGAAGATGCTAAAAAATTACAGGCAGGCACTTTAAATCCGAACGATATACCCGATGAAGACCGGGATTTCTATCTGGAACGCCGTTATCCGGCATTCGGGAATCTGGTACCCCGTGACGTCGCTTCACGTGCTGCTAAAGAAAGATGCGATGCCGGATTCGGAGTCAACAATACAGGTAAAGCCGTATTCCTGGACTTTAAATATGCTATCGCACAATTAGGCCGGGATACTATTGAAAAACGATATGGTAACCTGTTCCAGATGTACGAAAAAATCACCGCTGTGGATCCTTACAACAATCCGATGATGATCTATCCGGCTATCCACTATTCTATGGGCGGACTTTGGGTAGATTACAACTTGATGACTACGATTCCCGGATTGTACGCTATCGGCGAATGTAACTTCTCGGATCACGGGGCAAACCGTTTAGGAGCTTCTGCCTTGATGCAGGGACTGGCTGACGGTTATTTCATTCTGCCGTATACCATCGGCGACTATCTGGCCAAAGAAATCCAGACTCCGAAAGTCAATACCAATACCAAGGAATTCGACGAAGCTGAAAAACATGTCACCGACCGTCTGCGTCGTTTGTATGACATCAAAGGAACGAAATCTCCGGATCATTTCCATAAAGAACTGGGACACATCATGTGGGAATACATCGGTATGGCCCGTGAAGCTGCCGGTTTGAAGAAAGCCATCGAACTGATCGCCGAATTGAAAAAAGATTTCTATAAAAATCTGCGCATAACCGGTGAATTTACAGCGATGAACAACGAATTGGAAAAAGCAGCCCGTGTCGCCGACTTTATAGAACTCGCCGACCTGATGGCTCACGATGCTCTCGATCGGAATGAATCTTGCGGCGGACACTTACGGGTAGAATCGATGACCGCAGAAGGTGAAGCCAAACGGGATGACGAACATTTTAAATATGTTTCTGTATGGGAATACAAAGGTGAAGATAAAGCACCGGAACTCCATAAAGAAGAATTAGTGTTCGAAAACATCCAACTTACTCAACGTTCTTATAAATAAATAATTTACGATTTGTGATTTACGGTTCAGGCTTATACCCCGATCGTAAATCCGAAATCAAAAATAATATTGGTTATGGCAGATAAAATATTAAAAGAACTGACTCTGAAGATCTGGCGGCAAAAAGACGCTAAATCAAAAGGCGAGTTTAAAACATATAAAGTTCACAATATTTCTACCGGCACTTCATTTCTGGAAATGCTCGATATTCTCAACGAACAGCTGGTAGAACAAAACGAAGAACCGGTAGCATTCGATCATGACTGTCGTGAAGGTATTTGCGGTACTTGTAGTCTGTTCGTCGACGGCCGTGCTCACGGACCGGACGATGACGTAACTACCTGTCAATTGCACATGCGCCGTTTCGAAGACGGAGCCACGATAACGATCGAACCCTGGCGTTGCGGTGCTTTCCCGGTAATCAAAGACCTGATCGTCGACCGGAAAGCTTATGACAAGATCCTGCAGGCCGGAGGTTATGTTTCTGTCAGCACCGGTGGAGTTCCTGATGCCAATGCAATTCCAATTGCAAACGACAAAGCGGAAGAAGCTATGGACGCAGCAGCCTGTATCGGATGCGGTGCCTGTGCGGCTACCTGTAAAAACTCTTCAGCTATGCTGTTCGTGGCAGCAAAAGTTTCTCAGTTAGCTTTATTGCCACAGGGAAAAATTGAAGCTGCCCGCCGGGCTAAAGCCATGGTGGCTAAAATGGACGAACTCGGATTCGGAAACTGTACCAACACCGGCGCTTGTGAAATGGAATGTCCGAAAAGTACTTCCATCGCTCATATAGCACGCCTGAACCGCGAATTCCTGAAAGCAAAACTGAAAGACTAATATACATTGTCTTTATTTGGAAAAAATGCTATCTTTCGGGGTAGCATTTTTTTATCGGTAAACCCAAAGCCTGATATGCAACTCTTCTATCGTGAAAAAGGTATCGATACGCATCCCCCCCTCATCATCCTTCACGGCCTATGGGGAGCTTCGGACAATTGGCTGCCCGTAGCCGATCTATTGAGCCACCGGTTCCATGTCATCCTGCCCGACCTGAGAAATCACGGCTGTTCTCCGCATTCTTCATTATTCGATTACACCATTTTGAGCCAGGATACGGAGGAATTGATCGGGCGACTGAATTTACCCCAAAGGCCTTTTCTGGCGGGACATTCCCTAGGAGGCAAGACATTGATGCATTTAGTATTGAAACGTCCGGAAATCGTCGAAAAAGCGGCAATCATAGATATCTGCCCGCAAACCTATACTTTAGACAGGCAGACTATGCACCGAAACCTGTCGGAATATATCCTGACTACCCCGCTTCAAAATTTCCACCGACGTCAGGAAATACATCGAGCGGTCCGGGAATATTTTTCTACAGAAGAGGAAGTTCAGATTTTGCTAAAAAATATCCGAAAAACTCCTCAGGGATACGAATGGAAGGTTAATGCGAAAGCGATCCGGGAAAATCTATCTTCTTTGCTGGATTGGAATATACCCGATATCCGGTCTCCTTATCAGGCTGAAATTCTATTTATAAAAGCCGGACATTCGGACTATTTACCGGAAAAAATAACCGAAGCCACCCGATATTATTTCCCGAAGGCCCGGCAAAAGACAATTCCGGAAGCAACTCACCGGATACACGTAGACCAGCCTCTTCGGCTGGCCCACATGTTATCCGATTATTTCCTCGCTCCCTGATGTTTCACCTGCGCTTTTATTCCCAAAGGAATCCTCTGGAAAAATAGGTGACAGCTTGCAAATTAGCAGAGCTATATTCATCATTGATCACATCCACGCCGGGTTCGAACATCAAGGCAGTCAACCGCACCTGATAACTCTCGCCTTTGATCAGTTCGCCGATCCGGTTTACCTCGCCGGAAGTAGTCGTATTGATCGTCATTCCGGTACTCGTAGCCGGTTGAATCCGGCTGACAAAATAAGGTTGTGTCAAATCCATTTTCTTTGAGATTTCCACCCGATAATAAATATCGGGGTTCTGGTATGAATTCCAGGAAACCTTCAAAGCCCCGGTTCCCAGTTCGGTAATCGCCTCCAATCCACTTTCACTCAAAGTACGCTGAGGCAGATTCTGACTATAGATGGTATCCTGTAACTTCAGTTGTGTATTTTTACCTATCCGCAAATAGAAACGCACTTCCCGTTTCTCTCCGCCGAAATCGACATAATCACCGCTCTGGGGTTGTCTCTCACTCCAAAAATACCCGTGATTTTCCACCGGGATAGATTTCCCGTCGGCAGGAATCAAAGCCACCTCTTTCACATTTTTATTTCCCCGCACATCGACTCCGATATACGTTTTAAACTGATTCCCGTCCGTATATTCGTTTACTAAAAAAGCGTCGGCAGTCAGTTCGCCGAGATACCCGGGATCGGTCGTATATTTCCGTTCTCCTTGCGCATTCACAATAGTCTGAATATAATCCGGTCCACTCCGCTGCACATTCCAAACTATAGAGTCCCCATCGTCCAGATCCATCGTAATCTGATTATCCCCACCTGTCCAGGTACCGATAGCATGTACCCTCCGTCCGCCGAATTCCATCATCTTTAAAACACCTCCTTTTTCAAAGCGGATCACTTCCAATAAATCGGACTGTCCCATCCCGTATTTATCCCCCAACCAGGCATTGTAATACCAATACTTTCCTGTCAATTCGGACATATTCATGATCGTATCGTCTTTTCCATCATCATCGCTACAAGCATACAATACACAAGCCCATCCGACTCCTAACAGTAATTTTCCCCATTTCATCATCTTCTTTGTTTTTAAACTAAAATAATCTTCAAATTTCAATTTCCCGTTTTAATAAATTATACCTTTGCAAGGTACAATTTTTATGCCGGGAATAATATATCAATCTATAAAATTAGTCTTATGTTATATCCTTTAAAATTTAAACCGATCCTCAAACAAACGATCTGGGGCGGAGACAAACTAGCTTACAAAAGTAACGACCCGAAAGTAAAAGAATCTATCGGCGAAAGCTGGGAAATTTCAGGAGTACAAGATAATATCTCGGTCGTATCCGAAGGGGCACTCGAAGGGAATTCCCTGCAAGAACTGACTGAAATCTATATGGGAGATCTGGTAGGAGATAAAATCTATGAAAAATTCGGTATTGAATTTCCTTTGTTAATCAAATACATCGATGCCCGGGACAATCTTTCCATCCAGGTACACCCGGACGACGCAACCGCAAAAGCCCGTCATAACGCCTATGGAAAAACAGAAATGTGGTACCTGGTAGGTGCTGACCGGGATGCCGAACTGATTATGGGTTTCAATAAAGATACCGACAAATCGGAATACCTTACTGCCCTGCACAATCATACACTGCCTGTTCTGCTGAACACCGAGAAAGTCGAAAAAGGAGACTGTTTTTTCATTCCGGCAGGTACGGTACACGCTATCTGCAAAGGCTGTTATATCGCAGAGATACAACAAACATCGGATATCACCTACCGGATTTACGATTATGACCGGCGGGATAAGAACGGTAATCCACGAGAACTGCATACCGAATTAGCTACCGATGTGATCAATTTCTGTGAACAAAAACAGCACAGCATCCATTATCATCAGCACGAAAATCATACCGAAGAACTGGTCAGCTGTAATTATTTTACGACAAATTATCTGAAATTCGACAAAGAAGTAGAAAAAGATTATATCGAGCTGGACTCTTTCGTTATTTATATGTGTCTGGAAGGTAATTTTACCCTGGTCTACGATGTCGATAAAACCGTGAAAGTAAATAAAGGAGAAACCATATTAGTCCCTGCAATCCTAAAAAACCTGTTTTTAATACCGGAAACAGAAGCTGAAATACTGGAAATTTATATCAGGTAAAATATAGGTTAGAAGGCAAAAAGCTATAGGCAAAAAAAGAATTTCTCTTAAGTGCCTATAGCTTTTTGCTTTTAGCTTTTTAATTCATTTCCATATGTTCCTGATCGGTCAATTTTTCGCAATAATGACATTTCAGGACGATCGGTGAATCCTTGACTACGGTAAACTTCGTTCTTACCTTTTCGTGATTGGTAATACATTTGGGATTCATACATTTGACGATTCCTTCAACCTTTTCCGGTACATTAACTGTCTTTTTCTCCACGACATCATAATCCCGGATGATATTGATTTTTGCAGAAGGAGCGACCAAAGCTAATTTGTTTACTTCATCATCTTCCAGAAATTTATCCCAGATTTTGATGATTGCTTTCTTTCCCAATTTACTACTCTTCAAATTAGCGCCGAAGGTCATTGCATTATCCATACCAGTGATTCCCAATACGTTGATCACATCGAATAATTTATCTGCCGGAATATGGTCGATCACTGTTCCGTTTTCTATAGCGCTTACTTGTAATTCTTTCTTTGCCATAATAAATCCTATTTATAATTTCAACATTTTGGTTTCCGATTTACGATTTTATCCTAAACCGTAAATTGCAAATCCTCCATTATTTCAATCCCAAAGCCTTGGAAATAATAGCCTGCCGTGCAAACACACCGTTACGGGCTTGTTCGAAGTAATAAGCTTTCGGATTTTCATCCACATCGACATCGATCTCATTTACACGAGGCAGCGGATGCAGGATACGCATATTCTCTTTTGCATTAGCCAACATAGCATTTCTCAGGATATACACATTTTTTACTTTTTCGTACTCCAATGGATCGGCGAATCGTTCCCGTTGTACACGGGTCATATACAGAATATCGGCTTTACCGATCACTTCGTCCAGTTCGGTATGTTCATAATAAGGGATATTCAATGCTTTTAAATGCAGTTTATAAGCTTCCGGCATCTGCAAGGATTCAGGAGCGACAAAATGGAACGTCGGATGGAAATGACTCATAGCTTGTAATAAAGAATGTACCGTCCGTCCGTATTTCAAATCCCCGACCATACAAATATCCAAATTTTCCAAAGTCCCCTGAGTTTTGTAAATAGAATAAAGATCGAGCATTGTCTGCGAAGGATGTTGGTTTGCTCCGTCTCCGGCATTTACCACAGGATGAACCGCAACTTCACTGGCATATCTAGCAGCCCCTTCTACCGGATGCCGCATCACGATCAAGTCAGCATAATTATCTACCATCTTGATCGTATCCTTCAGAGTCTCTCCCTTGGTGACACTCGAAGAAGAAGCATCTGTAAAACCGATAATACGCCCCCCCAAACGGTTGATCGCAGTCTCGAAACTCAACCGGGTACGGGTAGAAGGTTCAAAAAATAAGGAAGCCACTACTTTACCTTCCAATAAACGCTGATTCGGATTGGCTTCGAATTCAGAAGCCAGTTTCAGTACTTCCAGAATCTCTTCTTTGCTGTAATCTTCGATGGATACTAAGCTGTGTGTGTTCATATCGCTATATTTAATGTTTGTTGACTAACAGACAAAAAAAAACCAACAAGTCTAACGACAATGTTGGTTTAATAAATCTTTATCAATAAATCGGCGATTCTGTCTGAAATGCTCGACAGTATGTTTAAAAATTCCGATATACAGATGTTCTGATTTCATATCAGAGCTCAAAAGTATATAAAAATTTTATATCCGTAAAATTTTTATCGCTCAAAAATGAAAAATTCCGAAAAATAGCCGTAACCCTCACCCCAACTGTACGATCCGATCGACAATATCGTGAGCGACTTCCTTTTTACTTTTCAGTTCATATTGCCATTGCACCTCATTCCGGTCGATGATAGTCACCTTGTTGGTATCATAACCGAAACAGGCATTGCTATCTTTCAAACTATTCAAAACGATCAGGTCGAGATTCTTTTTGTGCAGTTTCCGCAGGGCATTTCCTGTTTCATCGTCCGTTTCGAGGGCAAACCCCACCAATACCTGTCCCTTTTGTTTCCGGCGCCCCAATTCGGCCGCAATATCACAGGTCGGCTTCAATTTCAACACCAGCTCTTCTTCCCCTCTTTTTAACTTCAGGCCTGCCTTCCGGTCGGGAGTAAAATCGGCCACAGCCGCACAGGAAACGATAATATGACTGTCTTCCGCATAGTTCATCACCTGTTCGAACATCTCCGCAGCCGATTCTACATTTATCCGCCGAATCGCCGGATGTTCGGTTTGCCGGGAAACAGGTCCGGCGACCAAAACCACTTCAGCTCCCCGGGCAGCGAACTCCTCAGCCAAGGCAAACCCCATCTTACCCGAAGAGTAATTCCCGATAAAACGGACCGGATCGATCTTTTCATAAGTAGGCCCTGCCGTCAACAATACCTTTTTACCCAGCAGATCACCCTGTCGTTCAAAATAACGATGGATAGAAGCGACGATCTCTTCCGGTTCAGCCATTCTTCCCTTGCCCACCAAACCGCTTGCCAGTTCACCGGCAGCAGGCTCGATCACCCGAACCCCGTAACTTTGAAGAATGTGCAGGTTCTGTCGGGTAGCAGGATGACGATACATATCCAGGTCCATCGCCGGAGCAACCATTACCGGACATTTGGCCGACAAATAGGTCGTCAGCAACAAATTATCGGCTATACCGTGGGCCATCTTTCCCAAGGTATTCGCTGTCGCCGGAGCAATCAGGTATAAATCGGCCCAAAGCCCCATATCCACATGAGAATGCCAATCTCCGTTTTCCGGATTATAAAACTCTACCATCACCGGATGTTTGGACAATGTAGCCAAAGTCAATGGAGTAATAAATTGTTTGGCCAATTCCGTCATCACCACCTTTACTTCTGCCCCTTCTTTCACTAACAGACGCACCAGAGAAGCCGCTTTATATGCTGCTATACTACCGGTTATCCCAACGATAATATGCTTTCCTTTCAACATCGTGAAAAAACAATTATTTCTAGATTTATGAATTACGAGTTTTCTTATTAACTAAAAATGTACCAATGTATCCTCCTTATTATCGGTACATTGGTACATTTACAAAACTGTACATTAAAATCACTGTTTAGAGCGATTTTTTCTCTTCTGTTTTTTTCTCCGTTGCCGGATTTCTGAAATAGATCTGCCCATCTTCGAATTCCTGGGTAGCAATAAGCACCGGTTTTGGGATCCGCTCATAAAATTTGGAGATTTCAATCTGTTCCCGATTTTCAAAAATCTCTTCCAGATTATCGGTATAAGAAGCAAACTCCTGCAACTTACGACTCAGTTCCTCCTTCATCTCGACGGCAATCTGATTAGATCTTTTGGCAATAATGGCCACAGCCTCATAAATATTATTATCGGCTTTTGCAGCCAATACGGCAGGGTTCCGTGTAATGGTGTTATTAGGTGCTTTTACCTTTTTAAAATCTACCATAATTGATTTATGTATTAATATTTATCTAATTAATCTTCGAACTTATAATTTTCCAAATAGGCCTCGATATCCTCATACATCTTCTTTACGTCGGCAGCATATCTGCTGTTCGGATATTCATCGGCAAAGTAATAATACTCTTCCCGGGCATTGTTATATCGTTCCACTTTCTTATCTTCGACACTATTCACCGCCATCTGATATTTCGATACGAACAACATATACATAATCTCTTCCCGGTATTTGGAGCCCGGATAATCCTTCAGACAATTCTGCAAACTGATAACAGCCGCTTTGTAATGTTCACGCAGGTAATAGTTTTTCGCACTCAAATAAGCTTTGTAAGAAAGCTTATCCCGCATTTCATCCATATAGGTATTTACCTTATCTTTTCGCATACTATACGGATAACGACTCAGATAAAGCTGGAATTCCCGGATAGCTTTTTCGGTAACCTGCTGATCCAAACGTGGTTTCGGGGAAGCTTTATAATCGCAAAATCCCATCATATAAAGACATTCTTCAGCAAATGAACTTTCCGGATAAGTCTGGATGAACTGCTTGAATAAATCGGAGGCAATCTGATAATCTTTCATATTATAACTACAAAAAGCCCGGTAATAAGCAATATTCTGAGCTTTTGCCTGCCCGACAAATACAGAACGGACACCATCCAACAAATTCATTGCTCTCTGATAATCGCCCTTGTTATAATACTCGATCGCTTTTTTATAGACCAGGTTGTAATCATTGCTTTTCAGCAGGCTTTGATACTCCCCGCAAGACGTCATAAGCACAATTACCAGTAAAAATCCCCAAAATTTCTTCATAAACGGAACGCTTTTTTTGCATCATGCAAAGATAGAGGAAAAAACAAAAAGTAAAAAGTAAAAGGTAAAAACTTTTCTGAGCTTCATTACTTTCAAGTATTTTTAATATTTACTCTCCACTTTTCACTAACCCTTCATACGCATTCTTCTTCCTACTCTAAGTAATTATACGTATTATGGTACATCTTTTACCTTTAACCTTTTACCTTTAGCCTTTATTTATTATTTTTGCCAAGTTAAAATACAGTATTCTACAAATTTTCAAAATATTATCGACGTGGACATTTTTGAAAGAGTAAAAAAACAAAGAGGTAATATCGGCCAGTATGCCAAAGAAGCACACGGCTATTTCGCATTTCCGAAATTGGAAGGAGAAATCGGTCCCCGGATGATGTTCCGCGGGAAAGAAGTGTTAAATTGGAGTTTGAACAACTACATCGGTCTGGCAAACGATCCGGAAGTCCGGAAAGTCGATGCAGAGGCAGCCGCTCAATGGGGGCTGGCTTACCCGATGGGAGCCCGTATGATGAGCGGTCAGACTTCCCGCCATGAATACCTGGAATCACAGTTAGCCGATTTCGTCGGTAAACCGGACGCATTCCTGTTAAATTTCGGCTATCAGGGCATGATTTCTATCATCGACTCACTGACTTCACGTTTCGACTGTATCGTTTATGACGCGGAGTCCCATGCTTGTATCATGGACGGTTTGCGTCTGTCGCCGGCCAAACGTTATGTATACGTACACAACGATATGAGCAGCCTGCGCAAACAGCTCGAACATGCCACGAAATATGTAGCGACTACCGGTGGAGGTATTCTGGTAGTTACAGAAGGCGTATTCGGAATGGCAGGAGATTTAGGTAAATTGGATGAAATCACTGCTTTAAAATCTGAATTCAATTTCCGCTTGCTGGTCGACGATGCCCATGGATTCGGAACAATGGGACCGACAGGTGCCGGTACAGGTGAACATTTCGGTGTTCAGGATAAAGTGGACCTTTATTTCGGTACTTTTGCCAAAGCTATGGCAGGTTTCGGCGCTTTCGTCGCCACAGATGAAGATGTATGTATGTCTTTGCGTTATACCATGCGTTCACAAATGTTCGCAAAATCCCTGACTATGCCGATGGTCGAAGGAGCGATCAAACGTCTCGAGATGCTGAAAAGCCAACCGGAAAGACGCGAAAAGTTGTGGACCATCGCTCATGCTTTACAAAACGGTCTTAAAGCAGACGGTATGAATATCGGTATCACCAACTCGATGGTTACTCCGGTATATCTTTCCGGTAGTGTTGCCGAAGGAATGCAAGTCGTATTCGACCTGCGTGAAAATTACAATATTTTCTGTTCGATCGTCGTATATCCGGTTATTCCGAAAGGACAATTGTTGCTCCGCCTGATTCCGACTTCTATGCATACACTCGAAGATGTAAAATATACCATCAAGGCATTCAAGAATGTGGCAGAAAAACTGGCTAAGGGAGAATACAACAAAGAACTTCTGATCGACGCTAGTAAGCTCTAAAAAAATCAGGGATTAAAGATTCGGATCTATTTCCTCTGTTCTTTAATCCCTGTTTTTACACCTCGGTCATTCCCCCCCCAGTAAAGCCGGGTTTATCCTCACTTTTTATATTTCAAAACCTCAGGCATCAATGCTTTTATCTGCTCTATACGATGGGCATCCGAAGGGTGTGTAGACATAAACTCCGGTGGTTTTTGTCCCGATCCTGCAGAAGCCATCCGGGTCCAGAAAGGAATCGCCTCTTCCGGATTATATCCGGCAATCGTCATAAAAATCAATCCCAAACGATCGGCTTCCAACTCATGCTTCCGCGAAAAAGGCAAGATCACACCGTAATTAGCCCCTAAACCGATAGCAGTCCTCAAGAGTGCCTGAGTCGGCTCCGATTTTTCTTTTAAAGCGTATGCAGCAGCAGTACTTCCAGCCTGTATCAACATCTGCTGACTCATCCGTTCGTTTCCATGCCGGGCAATCGCATGAGCAATCTCATGTCCCATCACAACAGCCAAACCATCATCATTTTCACAAACCGGCAAAATTCCTTCATACACGACCACCTTCCCTCCGGGCATACACCAGGCATTCATTTCAGGACTCTGTACCAGATTGAATTCCCACTGGTACCCTTCGATCTGCTTTTCCAATCCCTGAGATTTCAAGTAAGCTTCTACAGCGGCAGCAATCCGCGTCCCCACTTCCTTCACGCGACGGGTATCGTCTGTACGGGTAGATAACTTATTTTCTTTTAAAAAATCTCCATACGAAGTAAGACTCATCTGCATCATTTCACTTTCGGGCAGGAGTATCACTTGCTTCCGCCCGGTCAAAGGCACTGAAGCACACTGTACGAACAAGGTCAAAATCCCGACAATAACAGTTAATCTAAAGACTCTCATCGTTTCATCTTTTTTTTAATTCTCCAGGGTATATTGAGTTTAACGTTACATAAAAAAACAGGTTACAGGTTTAAAAACACATCCTCAAACCCATAACCTGTCCTATGCCATCCCTTTCGGGGAAATATATCTAAATAATCAACATCGCATCTCCGTATGTACCGAACCGATATTTCTCTTTTACGGCCAGATCATAAGCTTTCATCACCAGATCATAACCACCGAAAGCAGCCACCATCATCAAAAGAGTCGAATAAGGTAAATGGAAATTAGAAATAAAAGCATCCGGCACACTAAAATCATAGGGAGGGAAAATAAATTTATTTGTCCATCCATCATATTCGGTCAAACGGCCTTTGGTCGTTACACAACTTTCCAACGTCCGTACAACGGTCGTGCCTACTGCACAAATCTTATGGCGTTCGTCTTTCGCATCATTGACAATTTTCACGGTATCCCCTGTCTCTTATACACATCTCCGAGCCCACGAGAC
>ENA-OXFN01000373-OXFN01000373.1-human-gut-metagenome-genome-assembly--contig:-NODE-373-length-15396-cov-7.16681_pt1 | contig 15396 bp, 8 predicted proteins | sample MGYA00249366_ERZ652265 | MGnify/ENA primary metagenome ERZ652265 (study PRJEB26925, sample SAMN05826980) | human gut metagenome | biome: ENVO:2100002; feature: ENVO:00000062; material: ENVO:00002003... | reverse complement strand
AAGAGACAGACCCGAAGCACTACAACCTGGACCGGGAGAAAAAGGAGTTCTTGAAGAAAGAGGCCTTCCGGGGCTGGGAGATCGTGCCCACCACCTTCAAGATGAGCCTGATGAATCTATACCTCCACAATATCGGCGACCTCTATGGTCAGGTGCCCATTACCCTTGGGGACGCCCTGCTCACAGATCCCGGCGAGCGGTTCGACTATGTGCTCACCAACCCGCCATTTGGCAAAAAGTCCGCCCTTACCTTCACCAACGAGGAGGGAGAGCAGGAGGAAGAGGATCTGGTCTACAACCGGCAGGACTTCTGGACCACCAGCTCCAACAAGCAGCTCAACTTCCTCCAGCACATCAATACTCTGCTGAAAGCCACCGGTAAGGCGGCAGTGGTGGTGCCGGACAATGTGCTCTTTGAGGGTGGAGCCGGCGAGACCATCCGCAAGAAGCTACTGGAGACCTGTGACTTCCATACCATTCTCCGTCTGCCCACGGGCATCTTCTATAAGCCCGGCGTCAAGGCCAACGTGATCTTTTTTGACAAGCGCCCGGCCAGCCCGGAGTGGCAGACCAAAGAGGTCTGGGTCTACGATCTACGGACCAATATGCACTTCACCCTCAAGCAGCATCCCATGACCTTTAGGGATTTGCAGGACTTCATTCAGTGTTACAACCCCGAAAACCGGTATGAACGCCATGAGACTTGGAACGAGGAGAACCCGGAGGGCCGCTGGCGCCGCTTCACGGTGGAGGAGATCCTTGCCCGGGACAAGACCAGTTTGGATATCTTCTGGATCAAGGACAAGTCCTTGGCCGACTTGGACAACCTACCCGCCCCGGAGGAACTGGCCCAAGATATCATGGAGAACCTGCAATCAGCCATGGACGGATTCAGTGAGTTGTTGGCAGAACTGAAAAAATAGTTGCTTTTTTGGCTTTTTCAACCTGATGCAAACTCATAGTCCCATTTTTATATTTCAAAATTGAGAGATATAGTCAGCCGAGTTCCTCAATTTTTGATGGACTGTAAACAAAATTAAGGCCCTCTGGAATTTATTCCAGAGGGCCTTTGGTCCGAGTAGTGCGACTCGAACGCACGACATCCAGCTCCCAAACTTATCGGGAACACTTTTTCAGCTCGTTTTTAGCGGTTTTTAGTGCTTTTTAATTTGTTTTACTTACTCTTTGACGCTCTTATCTCCACTGTTTCCGAGTGTTCCAGCGCCGTCTGTGGTAATCTATGTGGTCAAAACGCTTCCCGCCCGGTTTTCGGTGAAAATTCGCCGATGCCGGATGGGAAGCGTTTCTCGTTGCTGTTGGCTGCATTGTAACTCTGGACAGGCGGTTATGCAAGTGGTTTCTGCGGGGGTGGCAGCTCAAAGGTTGAGCCGCTATAGACAAAGAATAGGCGGGAAGATAGGCAGAGGTACTTTTCTTGCTCCCTGAGTATAAATCCCTTAATACAGACATAATAGTAAGGGATTTAAGGCACAGCCCATTGACTATTCCCTTATTTTATATTATCATTTAAGGGAAAACGAAGAGAGGTGAGGGAATGAGAACCTTCAATTACTCCGCAATCAAGGAGCAGAAGTGGGACTCGGATGTTCTTGGCCTGATTGCGGCCATATACAAGGAAGCCGGCAAGCAGGAACTGTATTTGAAGCAGCGCCCGGAGGAACTCGAAAAACTCGTGGAAATTGCCAAGATACAGAGCACCGAGGCATCGAATGCCATCGAGGGCATCGTCACCACGAGTGCCCGAATCCGGCAGCTCGTCGAGGAGAAAACCACGCCGAGAAACCGTGACGAGCAGGAAATCGCCGGATACCGCGACGTGCTGAGTATCATTCACGAGAGCTTTGACGCGATACCAATTACGCAGAACTATATCCTGCAGCTTCACAAAATCCTGTACAGCCACATGAATAACCCGCTTGCGGGCCGCACAAAAAGCGTGCAGAATTATATCACTGCCACCTATCCGGACGGTCATGTGGAAACGCTGTTCACGCCGCTTGCCCCTTATGAAACGCCGGAAGCGTTGGACAGAATCTGCGAGGAATACAACCGCGTAATCGGGAATATGGAACTGGAGCCGTTGATTGCAATTCCGGTTTTCATCCATGACTTTCTGTGTATCCACCCCTTCAATGACGGAAACGGGAGAATGAGCCGATTGCTCACAACGCTGCTTCTGTACCGAAACGGATTTTATGTCGGCAAGTATATCTCCCTTGAAGCCAAAATCGCCAAAAACAAGGATCTGTATTACGACGCACTTGCACAGGCGCAAACCGGCTGGCACGAAGGCAACGAGGATGTAGTGCCTTTCATCAAGTATCTGCTCGGAACGATCCTTGCCGCCTACAAAGACTTCGAGGATCGCGTGGCGCTTGTGGAAACCAAACTGCCTGCACTGGAAATGGTGCGCAGAGCAAGCAAGAATAGAATCGGGCGATTCAATAAGCAGGACATCCGCGAGCTTTGTCCGACGCTCAGCGACAGCTCCATAGAGGGGGCCTTGCGCAAGCTGGTTGCAGCCGGTGAACTGAAGAAAGAAGGAAAAGGTAAAAACACCTGCTATTTCAGACTGAATTAGATTCCCTTCAATACGAGCGACTTTTTAGATGGCCGCACCTGTTCATACGAGCAGGTGCGGCCCTTTTAGTCGCTTTACGGAAGTTGGCGTACAGTTCAAGGGTTGAGCCGCTATAGACAAGGAATACACCCAAAGGTTCCTGCCGAAATATACACTCGCCTTACCCAAAGAAATGCTGCTTCATACCTGAGACACCGCCGTCCTTATCGCAGAACCACTCGTAATCAGAATGGCAGTTTGGGCAGCGGGCAATTACATCAAATCCGTCTGGTGAATGCTGGTTGTCGGCAATGCTCATGATCTCCAATGGCTTTCCGCAGGCTGAGCAAGGTCTGATTTTCCTTGCCTCACGAGTGGAACGCTCTCTCTGCTCTGTCTCAAGTGCACCTAAAAGGCCATGCCAAAGATTCGGATTCATTTCATGCTCTGCATAGTCCTCAAGGTGCCGCCGGATATCATCGGCAGCCAGTACGAGAAACTTATCATCCAGAAGCTGAATGTGACGCTTGATATAATTGGAAACCACCACGGGCATACAAGTATTCCTGCCCATCGCATACCGCATTGCCGACAGCAAGATCAAACGAAAGTCAGAGTCGCAGATCGGTGCGAGCAGGTCTTGAGGGAACAGCAGAAACTCCTTGCCATTATTCATGAATACGCGCAACGGCCGCTGTTCCTCCGTTACCAGATTCAATAGGCTGTTGGCTCGATCCTTCAGTTCATCGATGGTGATCGATTCGTAGTTCTGAAATGAGTTTACTTCATAATTCATCATTTGACCTCCAATCAGTTTGTCCTCGTGATGAGGTGTTGGCATTGTAGCTCTGACTGTCCGGAGGTTCAACTGTTTCTTTTGCGGCTCGAAAAGAAATTTAATAGAGTCGGAATTCGTGCGGATTTATCATTTTCTTGCCTTTTCTGACCGAATGTGCTATCATAAAAATGGCGCTGTCAGGCGTTGAAATATGCCCTGGTAGTGCGGCTGTAATAGCTCGAATGCTCTGCCAGGTGGCAGAGCATTTTATATATCGGCACGGAGGAGAGACTTTATGGCGGTTAGTTATAAAAAACTCTGGAAGTTACTCATCGATAAGGACATGAAGAAAAAAGACCTGTGTGAAAAGGCAGGTATCAGCCCAGCCTCCGTCACCAAAATGGGACGGAATGGGCATGTCACCACGGAGATACTCGTGAAGATTTGCGTAGCGCTGGATTGCAGGATTGAGGATATTGTAGAGATTGTGCCAGATGAGAATTTAGGGTAATTGGTTTGATTTTATAAACAGAGAAGACAATTAGGGGCGTTAAGCAAAATGAAGAGTATATATTTATGGAATGTTTATTTTATCGATTCCTCAACATTACTTCAATAAGGAGGTGGTGATAAATGATAAATAGAGAGATCCCCTTTCGCCCAAGATTAGAAGGTGAATTCAGGGTTCGTTTTTATAATGCAGCATCTGAGATTACCGAAAAAACTCCAACACTTACTATTGCAAGAATAGCTGAACGAGAGATCGAGTGGGTTGAAAAGGATTGCCAATATAACATTGAACAGCGCAAAAAGTATCGTGCCGTTTGGTTTCTGTTTCGAGATTTAATCCGTGCTTCTTGGAAGGCGTGCTATAGAAATGGCGTTATATATATGAGTCTGCCGACTCTCAATGGAACTGATATGCATGACACGACCTCTCCGGAGGTTAAAGCATTGCTTCGGAGTTGGATGAGCGAAAGCCGCCACGAGAGACTTGTAGGCTATACCGATTTTATTAACCGAATGGAAAACCCAGGAACAAATAAGCAGAGTATAGCAGCGCTTATCGCTGATGGCGACGAACTGGAGAAAAGAATAAAGCGTGTACATACTGGAGAAATAGCAATTGAGGCGGCTGTCCAACCATATCTACAGTTGGTACGCGAAAATGACAGAGATGTGTTTACAGGACTCAAAACATCGGAGATATGGCGTTACTTTCGGTTGACATGGTCAACCCCTGTTGAAACAACACCGGGAAGAACTATGCAGTATTTGATCAGAGATGCTGCTCATCCGATGCATGCGGTTATGGGAATAGCGTCACTCGAAAATTGCGCAGTACAGATTACCTGCCGAGATGACTATATCGGCTGGAACCAAAAGGCTTTTATTGAGAGAATTGTTACTGTAGATAACGACCGCGCAAAGGAAGAGTTCAAGCAACTTCTGGTTTATTTAGAAGACGGCATTGATGGAATCGACTATTCAGAACTTTGTACTGCAATGGTTGTTAAAAATCCCACTGATACTGATATTCAACTTCTATTAGATGAGGCATCTAATGCAGAGCAAAACCGCCAGCAGCTTTTACGCAATGAAGTGGAAGGCGATGTCGATGATATCGAAAAGAGTGAATTAGGTAGCATTTCTATTGATGCCGAAAGAGCTCTTTATCGCAGGAAACGTGCGGAACAGCTTGCCCGTCTTTTGAGCGCAAAAAAGGCAATCAGAGATCTAATTAATGCAGAAAATTTCAATGAGATTTGGATAGATTTTTGCAAAAGCGAGACTGGAAATTCTGCCATTAGAGGTGCATTGGTTGCACAAAAGACAAAACATATTGGTTCGAGTATGATGGAACTGAATGTATGTGGAGCGATTCCCCCATATAACGAGATTTTGGGCGGCAAACTTGTAGCGCTTTTAGCAACCTCTCCGCAGGTTATTCACGACTATAAGGAACGATATGCTGATAAGGCGAGTGAAATTGCCAGTAGACTGAAAGGAATGCCGGTTTGTAGACCAGCAGATCTTGTGTATGTAGGTACTACATCATTGTATTATGTTGGCTCCAGCCAGTATAATCGCCTTAAGATGCCTGGGAGCATTTTCAATACAGATTTTGATATTGTTTGGAAAAAGCTTGGAATGACAATAGGCTTTGGGACGATGCACATAAGCAAGGCAACGACGATGAGCCTCACTGAAGCGACAAGTGATGGGTTCAACCGCATTAACCATGTCTTTGGCGAAGGAGCAAGCCCTAAAATGAGACTTCTCACAATGTCGATTCGTGAATTGCTCGAATCGACCAATGAGGACTCAAAGGACTTTTCCAAGCACGCTATGTCAAGGATTGTATATGGCGCATGCTTGGCGGAAAACACTTTTGATTACCTTTTAGGAAAAGAGTCGAAGCCGAAATACTACACGGATATGGCTGACTATGTTTCCGGAACCCAAAAGATTATTGATTTTTGGCGAAATCGATGGTTAAAAAGCCGTTTGAATTATGAACCTATTTATCGAAGAATCCGTGACTTTGACAAGCAGGGGTTTCTTGTAAGTAATCAGATAGATGAGGACGAAGAATGGAGTTTCTCTAAACTTGAGGAGGTGCCACACATGCCTACAAATGATGAAACTAAGACCGGGCTTCAGTTTGTAAGAGATTTTTATAGAGGCTCCAGTGCATATGCTGATCATATAGCATCCGAACTGCTGTCAGCAATCCATCTTGAGACAAAACTGGATACAGCCATTATAGAATCTGCGCTTAGTGGTAAGGACATAGTGCTTACCGGCAATCCGGGCGATGGGAAAACCCATGTTATCCGAATGCTAAAAAATAAATTGGAAGGCTCGGGAAAGCCAATTCGCATTGAATTAGACGCAAGTACACTTTCTGATGAGGACATTTATTTGAAATGGAAGTCGGCAAGAGAAAATAATATGCCCTTTGTTATTGCAATTAATGCAGCTGTCTTATATTCGGTTTATCAAAAGTATTCTGAATTTCAGCCCATAAGGGATGCTTATTTTCAGATGAGCCATGCGGTTGTTTTTCATGATGAAGTAACTGAGAATGGTAATGTAGTAGTTTTTGATTTAAGCAAAAGAGAAGTGTTAACCGCAGACATTTTGAAGAAGGCCATAGAAAAGCTGACAGATTCCACGCATTATACAGAATGTGCCGGATGCCCTTTAAATGAGAACTGCGATGTTCATAAAAATTGCACCCTACTTAATAGTGCATTATTTCAAGAACGGCTTTTTGTGATTTTACAACGAGTATCCATGAAGGGATATCATGCAACCGTGCGTGAATTGCAAAGCCTTATTGCCTATCTGATTTTCGGCAATAGAAGCTGTAAGGAAATAGGTCGTACAACCGGAAGTAATCAGTATAATCTGGTCAACCTGGTATTCTCTGGGAAGGGGGCTCTGTTTGATGCAATTCGAAGCGCAATTGACCCGGTCACTATTTCTCACCCCATATGGGATGAGAGGATTTTGCTGAATGATATTCCAAACGATAGTTGGGTGGATGGCTATGAGATTCCTGCTGAAGCCATAGCCTATGATAACGATGAGTTATTTAGGCTGAGAAAAAGGCAATTCTATTTCTTCAATAAAAACGGAGAAGCGCTTCTAACAATCATGGATGATGATGCTACTCGATTCCAGGCGTTTTTAGGACAGGACAATGGAAAAATAGTCAAGGAATTGGTTCGAAGGTTAAATGCTTTCTTTGGCGCTGTAAAAGCCTCTAACTCGGAGTTGCAGATTTGGACAGGCCATCGTTATGATAATGAGCCGAGGAAGGTTCTGATTTCCACGGGTTCAATTAAGAAAAGTGGATTGAAGATTGGCAGACCGACTCTTTTGAAAAGCATGAAGAGCGGAATTGACATGACCGCAAGCTATATTCGTCTTGAGAAAAAGGATGCTGCAAACATTTTCCTCAAAATTGATTTTGACATGTATATGCTCTTGTCGGAAGCTGAGCGAGGTGTACCAGTCCTTTTCATGGAATCTAACCTTGTCAAGAAGGTCTGGCGCTTTGTCGAGCAACTTCAATCTTTGGGGGATTTAGATGAGGATGATACTATCACAATCTCCTTACTGGATATCCAAAACAAAAAGAAAATATCAGTAACCATCGACAGAGAGGAAAAAAGATATTCCGCTATCGAAGGCGAGAAAGCAAAGGAGGTATAACATGGCAGAGCAGATAAAGCTCCATTCTTTTAGAAAAGAAGTAGACAGCACATATGTTGGGTTTACGCCAAATGGAGGCTCAATTAAGCCTGTCCATGTTGCCAACGGAGTTCAAAGATGCATTTTTGGTGGCTTTAACACGGCAATGCAGATAAAGAGACTTGCTTTAGTTTCAGATGCAAAGGGCAATGTGCCTACAGGAAGTGAGCTCGAAACGATATATGCTGAGTTAGCAAAAAACGAGGCTATTGAAGATGGAATAGCTGAAGGCTCTGTTGAATCCATGCGTAATGTTATGCAGAGACTGTTATCAGCAGATAAGGGTGTATATGTAGTAAAGGGGCTTAAGGATGATATGATATCCTTTACTGCAGGATCAAAATATTTTCTTACAAGATCCTCAATTTATGAGGATACAGGAGAGTTTATTGGCGGCCTAATCCATTCCTATTGCCCAGAGTTAGCAGAATATATTAAGAGACTACTTGATGAGGCAGAGGATCCGATATCACTCCTTTTTGAACCAGTCTCAGAGAGTTCTCTGCAGATATTTGAGAAAAGTAGACATGAGGATTTACCAGCCTTTAAGTCACAAAATGAAGCTGTGAAGTGGTATTTAAAGGGCCTTAATGAAAGTGGATTATGCTTGATGGATAATCTCAAGAGGCATCCAAATCCGTTAACGCAATTACGACTTTTTAATTTCTTCTGTATATTTCACCTGGTTCGTTACATGGCACTGCTTGAAGCATTTTATTGTGGCGAAAATATTAGACCTGTTCTACTGGATTTCTCCGGAATAGCTCCAAGTCAAAGCAGTGTAGCACGGGCATCAGAAATGGCATATACTCAGATGCACAAGTCTATTAACCGCTTTTACGCATGGGGCTATGCACAAAAGCTGAAAGAAAAGGATTACAGCAAGGAAGATTTGCTTCAATCCGAAACTCCGGTTTATGACGAAAAGAAAAAAGCATCTGTTGAGTTTAGCACTCTGTGGAATTTGGCAAAGGAACGCGCAAGTGCCTGCGCAACAGACGATGCAGCAAGACTGGTATTTGGTGAAACAATGTACGATATGCTGGCATTAGAAGCTTCATCACATCCGGTCAATTGCCTTAAAATTTTAGGGACCTCTGCAGGAATGTTATATCCACCAGATCAAATGCATCCAAACAAGAGATTTGTATTGTCGCAAGATATTTTAGAGATGATACTTCGTAGCACGGTAAGCCCTGACGAAGTGCTTAGTGGTAACGATATGAGAAACCGCTTGTGGGAGCGTTTTGGCATTATTATTGGGGGAAGTACATATGAAATTGAAAAACTCCAGAGTAGTGGCATGCTCTTGCAGATTGACGAAGATTCCCTCGAACGGAATTTCACTTCCTTTGCTGCATTACTTGAATCTATGGATTTTGCCGAGGTAATGGCAGACGGTATTCTCCAGATTCGGTTAGGAGGTTCAGACTAATGATGAATAAACAAAGTCTCGTTGTAGGCTTATTGTTAGAAAGACTGGCAGATTCCAAGGTTGGAATTCTTGTTAAAGGAATTAACGGTATTCAGCCAGATGAAATAGCTGCTGAATTGTCAAGTCAAAGAAAGACTCATATTTATATGGCAGCAGTAGGGTATGGTATTTCTACAGATGTTGAGAAATCAGAGTATACTCTAACTCCGTCAATTGAGAAGGCTGTTCTGTGGAGAAGTGTTCCCGAGTATGCAGGTAATATCGTTGTATTTGTAAAAACAGACACAGACAAACTGCATTCTCTTGCTGAGTTTGATGTTATCTCATTAAGAGATGTCTCAAAATATCTTTTGGAGTTACAGATTTCAAACGAAAGCAATGCACCTACGCAGAATTTCTGGCGTGCACTGCAGCAGACCTCAGATTACTATTCCTTTGAAGCTATTATGGAATTTGTTCAGTCAATTTCCAATGAAGAAACAGTAGCGGAAGCAATCCCTAATAACATGTGGAGACTAAATCTCCTGTGTGATGCTGATATCCTCGGGACAAAATACAAACCAAGTGACCGTTTAACAAGAAATCGTGAATTAATTTTTGCAATTGGGCAATTGAGCGAAGATTCTCGAAAAAAACTGAGCCGTTCTTTAGCCAAAACCGAGGGCGATGATAGAATTCGCCTACAAAATGCATATAACCTCCTTCAAAACCTTTACAAATATGGAAAACGAGATATCCTGAAGCAATTAGACTTTGCGACAGTGCAGGAGTTATTTTCGGCTTCAAAGGCAAATGAATCCAAGAAAAAGAAGAAAAGCTCGGTTAAGAATTCCGATGGGACTGAATCTGATACACCTAATGTTACCTCTGAGGCGGCGCCTATTCGCCCAAAGGAATTGGGACAATTGATTTCTGATGCCATTGTCAACGGTGACGAAAATGATGCTGCCTCTATTAAAGAACTGCTTGAGGAGCTAAAAAAACATTTTGACCCAGAGACGGAAGAAAACAATGATAGTATCCCAACCATCGGTGGAGTGTTTGATGACAGGACGATAGTCATTGAAAACCATCAATCAGATCTGAGAAGACTTGTTGGCACTGTTTGTAATCCAATAGCATGGGGCGGCTTAATGGAAACGGAAGAAAGTGTACTTAAGGACGCTATTTCTGCGGATATTAAAAGCTTCAATTCGTTTAATCCCGTAGATGCAGAATCTATGGTAGCTTTTCACGGTGGAATTGATGGTAGTCAGTCTCTGTTTGATTTCATAAAACAATTTGACGCACAGTTTAAAGCTAAGAATATTGAAACGGCGGAGATGTTCATCCCTATAATCGAGGAACTGCTGACACTTCGCAATAAACTGCTCGGCAATTTGGACATGATAATGTATTATCCGGTTCTTAGCTTTGGGGTTGACGAAGAAGCACGCAACACCTTGATTGGCTACATTGATGCTTGGGCAAAACTGTACCACGCATTTAGCATCAACGAGCCTGCTATGCGTGAAATGAGTCCAAGCAGTACCAGTTTTATTGCAAGAGCGCTATTGCTTCTTGATGTATTGTATGTAAAGACACCCAAAGAGTGGAAGGCGATTCTCCTTCCTTTACATCCAATCTATTTATGGAGATACTATGAGATTTTTAAAATCCTCCCCTCAAAGAAATCACAACTTAGCGAGGATGATGCAGTTGCTCTGACAACTGTATTAACCCAACTTCCTCAGATTCTGAGTTTTGTTATTGCTAATAGCATTGTTACTGAGACTTCAGATGACAAGGTTTTACCGTGCTCTGGAAATATCGAAATGCTACCAACATTTGAAAATAAGACGAATAGGTATTTGGGTGATGATGGAACTCAATCAATCGGGGAAATCCTAACGCGATGGATTGGCTTTGCTCCCTACACCAAAAACGAAATTCGAATTTGCTCCGTCGATGCTCCAGACTTGATTGCTAATATACGTGCAATCAAGACCTTTATGGATAAAAGCGGTTGTGAAAAAGTTGTTTATGATGTCTACCTGACAAGGAAGCAAAATGGAAATACAGAACTTTCGAGGTTGGATTATTCTGGTAAAGATTATGAAATTGGCGAGTTCATTCGCCAGAGTAAGATTGCAATTAGCATCCGCAATGTTGAATCTGCGAGCGATGTAAAGGCCGCTCTTTCTGAAAAGCCAGTTCATATTGCGTTCTATTTTGATCAGTCTACATATGCAATCGAATTTGGCCCCAATAATAAGAACCTATATATTAACCCGCTCGTTGTTACCTATGATTATGATTTTGATGAGATTCAGCACAGAGGAAGCATTTTCCCTTCATCAGAGATGGATTCTGGCTTAATTGGAGACTATCATAAGCTAATGAAGTCTGCCGATGTTATTAGCAACAACATGAATCCTCGCACAACATATAATGGCAGTGCGGATATGACGGCGGTTGTGTCTACTATTCAGGACGGTATGGTGCAGTGGCTCGTTGCGGCCGATAGAGATACCAATAATTATGACCCCAATGGAGCTATTCCAATTGGAGAAATGCAGTATGATCGTCGAATGGTAAATGTGTGGGCATCCAGTGATTCCAGAATTATTACGCAGTACTTAACCATGTTACGCACCTATAACTTGTACCCGAAGCCAGAGACTCTTATTGGTATTCTAAAAAACTTTGGACACATTGCATCTAACGGACTCATCAGCATTCCAAAGTTTGGCGCTGACACACAGGCAATAGATAATAAGAAAAAAGGGCTTATCGGCACGCTTTTTGCAGCATCCTGGTATACGAGAAATAATCAGGACTCATTGGTGGCATCACTTGATGATGACAAGGCTCGACTGTGGCTTCAGGATAGTCGTTTTGGAAATGAACGAGCTGACCTTGTTGGATTGAAATATATTGCTGAGACTAATACTTTGCTAATTCAGCCAATAGAGGTCAAGACAAGAGATGAATCACCAGATGCCACAATTACAAAGAGTGATGATGGGAGACAATTAATTTCTGGCCACGCGGCAGGTCAGATTGCGTCAATCGTAGGAATGCTTAAAGAAATCTTTTCTGTCGATGAGAATTCTTCTGATATGTTTATTTCTGCGAGACGAGAGGTTCTAAAATACCAAATTGTTTCCGAGTGCTTTAGAAATGTACATGATTCCGAATGGCAGAAGCGGTGGTGCGGCATTCTTAAAAAGGCCTTCGGCAATGGAGCGAGTGGAAATATCAATATTCAGGTTTCCGGTTTGCTAATGCATATTAAGTTAAGTGAAGTTTCTGGAGGTAAGGTCATCCAGTGTGCTTATGCAGACGGTGATGAAGGCCCAATTGAGTATCGAGGGTGTCCGATTGAGTATAGACTGTTAACCGCAAAGGAGATACAGCAGGAGGTTCTTGGAGAGGATACTATTCTGAAGGAGCCCCTTACTGCCGACTACGATTCCGATGAAACTCCCGAGTCAAATGAAGAAGGAACTGTCGTCTACGAATTTGGAAATCCATCATACTCGGCCGAGATGAGAGAGCAGACTAAATCTGATGCCGAACAGGGAACTGCTATCGTTGAAAACGGAACAACTCGAATAGAACCAATCGAGGTGGAGTCTCAAGGAAAGACAGGGTGCAAGACAACAGGTGTTTCCTCCGAAGAGATTGAGCAGTTGGTAAAGGATTTCAAACGCTCCTGTGGAGACTATCATGTTGCTCTTCGTGAATGTGAAGCAAAATCTGCAGTAGTTGGTCCAAGTGTTATTCGCATTAAGTTTAAACTCGGTCGTGGTCAAGCCTTACAGGGATTAGCAAGCCATCTTGAGGATATAGGGCGTGAAATGAAGCGAACAGGTGTCATTATTCAGCAGGTTCCAAATTCAGATGAATTACTGCTGGATGTCCCGAGGCTTCAGAGAGAGAAGGTTCTCTTCAAGGATGTAATCAGTTCAATTCCAAAGGTAACATCGCCAGAGCAATTGCTCTTCCCTCTTGGGAGAACACCAAACGGAAAAGATTTGATTGAGGATCTGAGCCAAATGCCGCATATGCTTGTTGGTGGTAGTACCGGCTCTGGTAAATCAGTGTTTTTATTTTCCATGCTGGCTGCATTGCTGATGACACATCCTGAAAAAGAGGATATGCAGTTAATTCTGTCATCTTCAAAGTTGGAGGACTTTATTCACTTCGAAGGATTGCCACATTTGTATTCAGGTAGGATTATATCCGATGCAACTGAAGCTACGAAAGTAATAAAGGAAGTTATCTTCGAAGAATCCGAACGTAGGGGCAGACTCCTGGCAGAGGCAAGGGTTGCCAATATTGTTGAGTATAACAAAAAGGTAGCTGAAAAGTTTGCGCCGATTGTTGTAGTTATTGATGAGTTTGCGGATTTAGCTGACCAACTGGAAACAACAAAGGAAAAGAACGCATTTTATAAGCCGGTTCAACGAATTGCGCAAGCTGGGAGAAGCAGAGGAATTCATCTTGTAATTTGTACGCAAAGACCAGAAGCAAAACTCGTCCCGTCGACGACGAAGGCTCAGTTAAATGGTCGTGTGGCGTTGCGTGTGAATGATGGTATTTCTTCGAGAATGATAATTGAGGAGCCTGATGCACAGTACCTTCAGAAGCATGGAGATATGATTTATCGTAATGGCGATATCATTGAGCGTGCTCAAGGCTACTTGATTGAAATTGAAGAGTTGGATAAAATCGTAGACGATGTGATTCACGGTAGAATTTAAGAAGGGAGGTAGCAGATGGCAGACCCTAAATCTATAGACTATGTATATGGGACCTTTCAAGCTGAAATAAAAAATCGATTCCTATGCAGTGTAAATATAGGCGGAAAGGATGCGGTCTGCTACATTCCATCATCCTGCAGACTCAGCAATTTCATCGATATGACAGGTAGAACGGTTTTGTTGAGGCCGATAGAAACACCGAACACAAGGACTGCCTATGCCGTTTACGCAGTAAAATACCGTAAGGGTTTTATTTTATTAAACTTGGCGCAGACCAATAGGGTGATTGAAGCTCAAATTCGAAGACGGTATTTTTCATTTTTGGGTGTAAGAAAAAAGATTTCCCATGAATATAAAATCGGGAATTATAAAGCAGACTTATTTATTCACGATACAAACACACTCATTGAGATTAAAAGTACTTTGTCATTTTCCAAGAAATCTACTTTTCCAACGGTATACTCTGAAAGAGCTGTAAAGCAGTTGACTGAAATTTCACGTTTGTTGGATGAGGGATACCGTGCCTGTTATATTTTAGTTTCGCTAAATCCGAGTGTAAAAGAAATTACAATAAATTCGGAGATAGAGGATTACTATAAAGAATTTATGAAATGCATTGAAAAAGGGATGACCTATTGTGCCTTCTCAATCCGATTGCATGAGCAGACTCCAGAATTGTACGCTAAGATCAAAATTACAATATAAACTTTCCCTATGTGTACATCTGCCGTGAACACTACTGACTAAAATATTTTAATGAGAAAACGGGGCTTCCTGCTGGCTAAATGTCTGATGGGAGCCCCGTTACTTTTACCATTTATGCAGTTTATCGCACCTTATCGATGTCAAACACGACAAGTAATGGTGTAGCTAACCCGCGAGCCCGCACCACGGGTACCCCGCATCCTCAATAGGGGCTGAAACTATGTGTTTCAGCCCCTATTTTTCCAAATCTTTCAGTAGCTATTCCTGCTGACTTGTGGTATATGTTTGTGCTGCAAGGAGGCGAGCACATGAACAAACTGCTGAAGGACCTGTATGACTGCTTCTGCACCCCACCGGAGCTGGCGGCGACGAAGCGGGAGATCGAGGAATGCCACCGCGCGCTCATTGAGGCGCTGGGCAAGCCGGAGCGCCGATTGGTGCTGAAGATCATCGATGCCAAGGACCATATTTCGGAGGACACTTCGCTCGACAGCTTCATCTCTGGATTTCGGCTGGCGTGGCGGCTGTCCGCAGAATTGAATCACTATGACGATGAGCGTCCGGTGCGCTGCCAAGCGGCAGAGAAACCGGGCGCTCGTTTTACGCTCAAAAAGGAGGATGATGAACAATGAAGAAGCGCATCGTGACAGGTGTGATCACCGCTTGCTTGGCCCTGTGTGCCGCTGTGTGGCCGCAGCCAGACACAAGGGAGGAACGACCCGCCCCAATACCAACGCACGCCGCAGCTGCCCCGAAAACGGATGCTGTGACAACGGCAGAAAAGAAAAATACGGAAACGCCGCGGGCAGAGCCGGACGAGGAGCTTGGCGCCGTTCCTGTCCCCGCGCCCTGTCTCTTATACACATCTCCGAGCCCACGAGACTAG
>ENA-OXFN01000372-OXFN01000372.1-human-gut-metagenome-genome-assembly--contig:-NODE-372-length-15440-cov-9.54241_pt1 | contig 15440 bp, 8 predicted proteins | sample MGYA00249366_ERZ652265 | MGnify/ENA primary metagenome ERZ652265 (study PRJEB26925, sample SAMN05826980) | human gut metagenome | biome: ENVO:2100002; feature: ENVO:00000062; material: ENVO:00002003... | reverse complement strand
TATAAGAGACAGCCATTCACCAGCAGGGTGATGAACAACAAGAAAGTGCACTGTGCCAGTATATATAAATTTCTTCTCATATTGTTATTTTATTTATATGTATGTTCCTATCTAAGGTTAGAAGCGGTAGACCAACGATGCTCCCACACGGGTTATCCCCCAGTAATGACGGACACGCGTATCCAGCTGTGCGCCGTTGTCTACATTATAATAGGTGTTATACTTCATGTTGGCATATCCCACTCCCAGATTAAATTCCGCTCCCCAGTGTTTGGAAAGAGGGAGTTTGTAACCGTAGCTTATTCCGGCTCCCAACAGCGGACGATCAGTATCTTGATAACGGTCATCGTTCCACTTTACGTTAAACCATGCCACGTGGGCGTGCAGTCCGACAAAGTGTCCCCGTCCTGTTTCATTTCCTATCCACCAGCGGGCTTCAGGTTGCAATGCTACCGTACGCACGCCGTGCTTATCCCCCAAGTCCCACAAACTGCAAGTCAACGGCAACTCTACCGTGATCTTTTTATGCACCTGCATTTCCACGGCAAGGTTCAGCAAAGCACAAGCATCATATATTACATTCGTTTTCAGTGCCAGATAGCGTTGACCATCAAAGGCAGCCGCTTTCTTTCCTGCATTCTCTTTGCCGGATTGGCGTTTATCCTCCTCCTTTTTTGAAGAAGTCGCAACTGCTGTTTCCTGCTTTTTCCCGCCGGGCTTGTAAACCGTAGTTTCCTCCGGAGCTGCCGAAGTCTGTACACGGGGTTTACCGGGAGTCTGTGCCGACAAGACGGTTATGCCCGATAATGCAGCCAACAGACATATAGTTCTCATATTAAAAGTAGAGTGTCTCATATATTCGTATCTTTCATGTTCATTGATCAGATTTCCAGTTCGGGCACTGTATCCCTCATTACCGTTTCGTACCCATCCTCATTGATGACAGTAGCTTCACCTTTATAAGTGATATTCACCTTCTCTTGAGTGCTGCGGATAAAGAATGAAGGAGCACCGTCGGATTTCAGGTTTACACTGATTAGCCATCCGCCCACTTTGATACGTCCATCAGACAAGATTTCAGGGTCTTTGGCAGGATATTTCAGTGCATGTGTATTGATGATAGTGGCAAAACGATATACTTGTGCTTTTTCCGATGTAGCGGTGAAATGCCAGTGATTAGGATACTTCTTGAACACCCCTTTGTCATCAGCACGTAGCCAGTTGACTGCCGGATAGAAAAAACGGCTCGTTGTATCTGTCTGCAATGTTCCGGTGGAGAAAAGATAAGCGTCTGATGCTCCTCCGCGGTTCGTGGCTTGAATATGCACGAAGCGATGATTCGATTGATCCACTGTCATGGGATTTTCTGTGGTATGCAGCAAATAACTCCAGTTTACAGGTTCGTCTGCCACGAGTTCGTCATAGATAAAGATGAGTCCTGTCTTTCCCAAATTGACAATATGACGGCGGAACGTTTTCACATGGTTCTCATCCCAGCCATTTTCGGGCGTATAATGCACCTCCGACTGTTCGCCGCGTGTCAGCCAAAGCGGTGAAATCACTTTTCCGTAAGCATTGGAAGCATCACCCAGCACATACCCGATCTTCTCGCTGGCATAATAACGGGGAATCCATCCATATCCTTCCGTACCGATACGTTGTCCCATACCGTTCACCAGAATTGTATTGTGAGCACGCGTGGCACGATGACACAACATACTATGTACGTCGGTAAACTCAATGTGGTGTCCGCTACTGTAAAATAATGGTTTTCCACCATAGAACGTATTGAAAGCATTCTGATTGGCAAGTGCATGAGAGGTAGAACCATAAGGGCTTGACCGGAAACTCCACATCGCATTTCCACCTACTCTGTCCCAGTTCGTCTGGAAAGAGGCAAGTCCTGTTGCGGGGAAGACGTATCCTGCAGGGAGTGCTGTCAATCCTTCACCTTCCGGCAGAGGTTTATCACATTGCAGGCGGAACCAGGCAAGATCACCGGGCTTACTCAATAAGGCTTTCTTCATATAATCCGGTTCCACCTTCAATGTGCGGCGTACGAAATCAGCGGCATAAGTGTTTCCGGTAAGGCGTGCCAGCGCATCCAAATAACCTATACGGATACTGTTTGGACGTGCCACATTCTGATGCGAACTTCCGTTTCCTCCAGATTTGGAAAAAGGAGGCTGCTGGAAGATGGTATACATGATATTTCCCTGATACCAAGGATCGGAAAAGAAGTCGTAACCGGTCAGTTTGCTATAATAGTAAGGCACTTCGACTAATGTACGGGTGTTGACCGTAAAGTAAGAATCGCCATTGTGCCAGCCACCGTCTTTGTTCAATCCGGGAAAACGTGCCAACCAGACGTTATAACAGTAATCCACCCATGTATCGGCTTCCGGCAGATCGCCATATACACTGAATGCCGCCATTGTAAGGATGCGAAGTGTCATCTGCCACACATGATTGTCGGCGATGTGGTTCTCCATCCGGTTATTAAAGTTCTCATACATTTCACCACCTTTATTTTTGATGGCTTCCAGCAATGCTTTCTTTTGTGATGTATTCAACCGGTCGTAGAAAGAATCATAAGCCATAGAGCAGAGAGATAATAAGCTAGAAGCATTAAAATCTCCTTTCACATTCTTATCTTTATCCCAGTCGGCCATAATAAATACCCGTTTGATGGCTTCGTCAGCATATTTAGTATCCTGCGTCAGCAACCAAGCCCGTATCAATGCTTCGGTATTTCCCTCTTCCGCATCGATGATGCGCCGGCTCTCACGAGTGAGGTATGAATTTATCTGCATCTCGTTCTTCAGGTTCTTCACCTGCGAGACATTAATATCTTTCACTGATTTCATTGGAGTCTGAAGTACCTGATCTGCACGCTCAAGATACCATTGCCTTTCTGCCTTTTGTTTGCTGTGATTTATAAAGTCCTTCCATTCGTTCTTCATGATCCACACACGCGGATGGTCGGCAGGTAGTTTTGCCAACACTGTTTTCAATGAAGGCGGACAGAATTTGCCCGGACGATCTTCTACGGTGACTTGCTGTGTGCTTCCCCAAGTCACTTGTCCGTTTTCTACGTAACCGAACTGCCAGTACCATACCCCCGGCGCAAGCGGTTGTTCCGGATTATAGAACGGCCAACGAGTTTCCACCTGAACAACTCCGGACTTCAATCCGGCATCCTGCGAATAACGTAACCGATAGGTAACTTTTGTTTTATCTACCTTCTTTACTTTGTGTTCGAATCCATCCAACGGACTGTCCTGCGAGTTCATATCCGAACGGAGCGGCCATTGGAAAGAAACCGCACGGTCATTTACCACCGCTTTATCAAGAGGATAAGGAGTGGCACGCATTTCATGCATCAACGTTGTTTCCGTCAACTTGATGACTGCTTGTTTTTGCGCATGTGTCATCTGTGCAGCCACAGACAAGATTACGAATGAAATCAATAATACTTTTTTCATGATATCAAATGATTGGTTTTTCTGTAGGCAAATGTAGATAAACCGTCCGAAACGGAACTTTCAATTCATTTCTTCCTTCTCTGATACTGTCTAACAGGACTTTGTTTTCGTTCATTTCAACTTTAAATTCGTCCAAAACAAGCGTTACAGGAAGCTACAAAGAGGGTAAAAGGGTAAAATAGCCCCCAAAACGGAATGACTGGAATTGATAGAAAGATGAAGGTTATTAGTTCTTGTTTAGGTTTTCACCACAGAGGACGCGGAGGACACAGAGGTGAATTGGGTTTATGACTTACGGTGGTGACCCTAATTTTGATGCGTAATCCTCCTACTATAAAGTTGAAAAACATAAAAACATCTGCCACCTGCAACCAAACGCGTGTAATGCGCTAGCTGATAAGCAGTTGGAGCGTGGCAGATACTGTTGCAGATAGGTTGCAGATCAAAGTATCTGCAACACAGTATAAGCCTTGCATAAGCCAATTCTCCAGGAGGGCAAAAGTTTATTGTATGCATTAACTTCCCGTTTCCAGGCGGGGAACTGTCGTTTCCGGCATTAGAAATTACAGTTTCCACGGTAGGAAACGAGAGTTTCTAAGGCGGGACACGAGAGTTTCTACGTAAGGATACTGTCGTTTCCCCGTAGAGACACCACAAATTCTCCATAGACATCCCAATTATCCCATAGCTTTGCACAAAGGAATCAAGGCTTTTTCTTTGATTATATAACGCGTTGCAGATACTTTATCTGCAACCTATCTGCCACAGTATCTGCCACGTTCCAACTATTTGTCAATTAGTGCATTACACGCGTTTGGTTGCAGGTGGCAGATGTTTTTATGTTTTTCAACTTTATAGTAGACAAAAAACTCTCATTCATTTCTGTACCGGCATGAACAAGATTCACCTCTGTGTCCTCCGCGTCCTCTGTGGTGAACAAATGCATAACCGCAAAACAACTACTTAGTATGCTGCTTCACATACTCCGATGGCAGACAACCGACATACTTCTTGAAACTGGTAGAGAAGTAAGAAGAAGATCCGAACCCTACCATTCCGCTAATCTCCGAAATGGAGTAGCGCCCTTCAAGCAACAATTTACACGCCTTATTAAAACGGATGCGCCGGATAAAGTTGGCAGGCGGTTCACCGGATATGGAATTCATCTTGAGATACAGTGACGAACGGCTCATACAAAGCTGGCTGGCCAACTCATCAGAGGTGAAGTCTTCATTACTGATATTTTCTTCTACCACCTGAATAGCTTTGCTCATGAATTCCTCATCCAGATTATTCGAAGTCATTTTAGCAGTATCTATATCAATCGTATTCGAATAATAGTGTTTCAACCGCTGGCGTGCTTTCAGTTGATTAGCAATTTTTCCTTTCAATAAATGAATCGAGAACGGTTTGGCAATGTAATCATCCGCTCCAGCCTGAATGCCTTCCGTCTGTGCATCGACACTTCCTTTGGCAGACAACAGCAGGACGGGAATATGGCAGGTTTGCAGATTTCGTTTAATAAGCTGGCAAAGTTTGATACCGTCAATACCCGGCATCATCACGTCGGAAAGGACAATATCCACACGGTGCTCTTTCATAATAGCCAATGCTTCTTCGCCGTTTCCGGCGGTAAGCGTCACATAGTTCTGCCGGAAATTATCTTTCAGGTAATCCACCATCTCTTTATTGTCATCTACCAACAAGATAGTAGGCCGTTCTTCCTCGCTGCCAACTTCTATCTGATCGTCGTCCGATTTCTCTTCTGAAGCCACAGCCGACGCATCACCAGAGAAATATTCATCAGCCACCGGAAGATCCCGGAGAGAAGCAGATGTTTCGACTTCATGTGCCGGCAATTCACGTTCTTTCTCCGTGAAGGCAGCCATATCAGCAGGTAGTGTGACTTTAAATTCCGTATATTGAGCAGGTTCGCTTGCTACCGTAATAGTGCCGTGATGCTTTTCTACCAGCATCTTCACCAATGACAATCCGATACCCGTCCCCTTTCGCTGACCGTCTACCTGATAGAAACGTTCGAAAATGCGGGTTAGCTGTTCCGGAGACATACCGATTCCGCTATCTCTTACCGTGAAACCATAGGTATCTCCCTCTGTCCATAAGGAAAGCGAAATACTTCCGCCATCCGGTGTAAACTTAAAGGCGTTAGACAGCAGGTTCATCAAGATGGTCTCTACATACGTCCGGTCCGCAGGAAACAATCGTCCTTCCAGATCGGATTTTATATGAAAGCTGATAGCACGTTTCTGCGCATTTTCTTTAAACAGGGCAAAAGCATCTTGCAACAGTTCTTCCACATTTACCTGCGCAACATGAATAGGCATTGCACCTGCTTCAGCTTTACGGAAATCCAGTAACTGGTTGACAATGTGCAACAACTTACGACCGTTCTTATAAACGTAATCTAGTTTCTGTTGTACCGGAGTACCTTTCAGATTGCTCTGCCCCAAGAGTTCCTCCAACGGAGCCAGTATCAGACTCAACGGAGTACGCAACTCATGAGACATATTCATGTAAAAACGTACTTTCTCCTGACTGATTTCTTCTATCTTGTTTCGTTCTATCTGTTCGATCCGGACTTGCATCTTCATTTTGGCACGGGCAATAAAGAAATAGATCACAAAGACGAGAAGCCCTAAAGAAAAGAAAATGAAAAGTGTCTTTGCCCACCAAGTCTGATACCACATCGGAATGATATGCACAAAAAATTCAGTGGTCGCCTCGCTCCACTTTCCATTGTTGTTACATGCCTTCACCTTAAACACATACTCACCGGGCGGAAGATTAGAATAACTCGCCCGTGCAAAGGAAACATGACGGGAGTAGTTCCACTCGGTTTCAAAGCCTTCCAATTTGTAAACGAACTGATTCCGCTTGCCAGCCAAATAGTTGATAACGGCAAACCGGATATTAAAAAGTTTCTGATCGGAAGGGAACGACATACCCAGCATCCGCCCTTGCTCGTCCTGATAATAACGCACCCGTTCACTTTTCATATCCGTAATCACCTGATTTAAGACAACGGCTCCTGTTACCACCGCATCCGGGGAATATGGATTATCACCCAATTCGTATGGCTTGAAATAGGCAACGCCCCCAAGAGACCCCAGGAAGAATGTACCATCGTGCGCTTTGCAAGCTCCGAAATAGTTAAACTGATCGTGAGGCAATCCGTCCTGCTTTGAATAGTTGAGGAAAGTACCCTCCTCCGTATTGAAGCAAGCCAGTCCCTTGTTAGTTGTCAACCATAAACGCCTCCGTTCATCTTCCAGTATATTATAAATAAAGTCGTTTGGCAAACCGTCTTTCATCGTATAGTGTTTCCAGGCAGTCGGTGCTCCTTCCTTATAGCAATATAATCCTGTGGAAGAACCAATCCAGATTTCATGACGGCTATCCTCCTGTACACAGAAAGCCTGTATCAACCCATGCAGATAAGCCGAAGAGGAAAGATGCAGTTCTTCCAGTTTCCCGCCGGCATACAAAAACAGGCTCTCTTCCGTACCGATCCAGATTCTTCCTTTGGAATCACGGAACAACGTATATATCAATACATTCTCCAACTTTTTATGCTTTTTAGCTAACGGATGCTGCGAAAGTTCGCCGGTCTGTTTGTCGAAAAGGTAAAGCCCGCTCATGCCGCCTACCCAAAGTGTTCCATCTGTTCCGTCTAATAAGGAGTAACAACTGTTAGTCAGGGAAGTAGAATGGGGAAAGGAATATGTTTCTATCCTGCCACTCCGGTGATGCAGACGACTCATTCCCCCTCCATGAGTGCCGATATAGACACTTCCATCTTTGTCCGTCCATATACATTTTATATTGTCCGACTTTAAAGCGTTGGCGGAAGTACCCGTCCGGTAATATGAAAAGACTCCGGTTTTCCGGTTATAATAATTTAATCCACCGTCGTTCGTGCCGATCCAAAGATTGCCATTATCCGGGTCTTCGGCAATACAGCTCACCGTGTTATCACTTAACGAATTCCGCCAGGCGGAATGTTGCAAGCGTCCGAATGCCGGAGCAAGGGGATGATAATAATTAAGCCCGCCATAAAATGTACCGATCCACATTCCCCCTTGATTGTCTTTCAATATAGAGCGGATGGAATTATGCCCCAAGGTAGTCGGATCTTCAGGAGAAAAACGGCAAATACGGAAAGTTCCCGTCTCCGGTTCAAGGATAAGCAAACCTTCCATGGTTCCTATCCAAACCCTTCCTTTATCATCTCCGGACAATGTCCTGACCGAGTTCGTAAGGAAATAAGCAGGAGTATTTTGCTTGTTATAATGATGTTTTATTTGAAAGTTGTTATCCACACAATACACCCCGTTTGTCAATGAAGCCAGCCAACAGTTGCCGGTTTTGTCGTCATAGAGCATATCGGAGATGGTTTCTCCTTTCAATTGGAGAAGAAGCCGGGTCACGTTTTCGTTGCGTACATAATAGAAATAGACACCTTCCGAAGTTCCCAACAGGAAACCGTCATTCATCCGGCAAACAGAATAGATTGTTTTTCCGGCAAGTTCCGGCAGCACTTTCATCCGCCCGGTCTTTTTATCAAAAACCACCAGGCCGATATTGGTAGCAAGCAAAAGCCGGTCGCCTTCCTCCGGTTCTCCGATAGCCAATACTTGCATCGGCTGATTGTCCGGTGAAGAATAATTGGTGAAATTATTCCCTACTATATTATAACGGGATAAACCAACCTGTGTGCCTACCCATACCGTACCTTTCGAATCGGTATGAAGTGAATAGACATGATTGTTTGCCAGACTGGTCGTATCATCCGGCGCTTTATAATACGAAACGAAACGGGAACCTTCATACCAGTTCAGTCCGTCTATGGTTCCTACCCAAAGCTTATTATTATGATCTTGTGTCAGAGCAAGCACAGTATTTTGCGACAGCCCGTCATCCACGGATAATCGCTTAAAATGAATGAAGCTGTCGGCGGCCGATACCGCCAAAGGAAAAAATAAAATGCAAACGGTTAATCCGAATAGGTACTTAAATAGCAAATGCCGGTCTTTCATGAGCTAATATTGAAGAATTTATCGTAAAGATAAGTATTTTCAATTCAATCTGATAAATGAATCCCGTTTTTTAACTCATATAAAGGACCGGTATCGGCTCAAAACAGGACAACCGCGCCAAAGTCCGACAGTTATGAATTCATATTTTAAACGCGGTTGCCCTGAACTTTAATTTTTTACGGTTTCTCTTCAAGTTAGTAAGACGGATTTTCTGATTTTTCTTTCAGATCTTTATAACGTTTCAAGGCTTCCAGATAATAATAATCAGCATAATTGAGCGGAGTATCAATCTCACTGTTATGCGGGAAACTACCAACCGAATGTAACAGGATGAAGCCATGATTTTCTCCTTCCTTGGCCAAATAATCATCAGAGGATAACTGTTTCAGGATATGCTCCGCATAACGGAAATATTCTTCCCCTTGTTTCTTGTCGCCATAACCACTCAACTCCAGTAATGCAGAAGCTGTTACGGCAGCCGCAGAAGCATCCCGCGGTTCATTCGGAATATTGGGAGCATCATAATCCCAATAAGGTACATAGTCATTTTCGGACGGACGGTGATCGATAATGAACCGCGCTATTTTATGAGCGGCATCCAGATAGTTCTGCTGCTTGGTGAAGCGATAACACATGGTATATCCATACACTCCCCAAGCCTGTCCACGCGCCCAAGCGGAAGAATCGGCATATCCCTGAAAGGTTCCTTTCGACTCTACCTCACCGCTATCTGCCAGATAGCTCACCACATGGTAGGAGGTCATGTCCTCCCGGAAGTGATTCTTCAACGTTTTGTCAGCATGAGAGATGGCTATTTCACGATACTTCGGATTATTAGTTTGTTCCGAAGCCCAGAACAACATTTCAAGATTCATCATATTATCAATAATCACCGGATAACTCCAATCGCCGAAATCCCACGAACGAATCAGTCCGACTTCCGGACGAAAACGGGAGCACAAGCTTTCTGAAGAATGAATCAAAATCAAACTGTCCGTTGGCTCCGGTTTCAAACGGATGCCCTGCCCATAACTGCAAAACATCATAAAACCCAAATCGTGATTACCCGTATAATATTGCATATCCTGCAGACGGTCCGTATATTTACGCGCCTCTTTTGCGAGAGCCTCATCACCAGTCAACTCGTATGCCAGCCACATGGAACCGGGATAGAAACCACTCGTCCAATCTGTGGGGTGCTCCAGTCTGTACTTTCCTTCTTTAATAGAACGGGGAAAACAGGCGGTATCCGGTTCATTCTTCAATTGTTCTGCCATATAAAGCAACTGATGTCCCGATGTTTTCACTGCATGGTCGAACCATGCCATCTCATTTCCTTTTGAAGCATCGCAAGCAGTCAGGAGCGCCATACTCCCTACCGCCAGTAAAAGTTTGTTTTTCATTGTTCCACTTTATTTTGTTACTGTATTCTATTACTGGCAACAAAGTTAGAGCAAGTCGCGGACAGACCCTTTGCAAATCTATTTTTTCATTTTCGTTTCTATTTCTACGGACTTTGATTTTGTCCAAAAGTGCTTTGTTTTTATCTTTTATAGAAAAACAGGCACAGATTTTACCCAATAAGCTGTTGTCAGACATAACCAAACAACTATGCAGCCTTTTGCAAAATCCGTGCCTCCACCAAAAAGTACGCGCTCTTCTATCTCACAATATCTTCCGGGAATTTAGCCGGCATCTCCACCCTCTTCCAGGTTTCATAATACCAGGTGTTCAACTCATTTCCATTCAAATCATTCTTGATAAAATATTTCAGATGGAGATAATCATTGTCCTTAATCTCAAATTCCAAAATATTGTCCTGATTGTCCAGCATCGGGAGATGAATGTTCTTCTCGATACTTTCCTTATAAGAATCGTCCGTGAGTTGTTTATAAGTACCGTATCCAGTAATAATCGCATCCGCACCGGGAATAATGGTAAAGTTAACAATTTGTCCGTCATCACCCAATACTTTAAATGTATTACTGGGTTTCAACGCTCCCGGAACATCGGGAGACTCGGATACATAATGGCAGAGCTGCCAAATACCTTTCAAATCGGCCGCTTTGAATTTGGTTTTCTTCTGGGCCGTCGCACCTGTTACCGCTAACAACATTATTGAAAGCATGGTAAAGAAATAGAGCTTTTTCATTGTTGTATTATTTTAGTTAACACTCTCGAATGCGTATTTCCAAATATAAAGATTTATTTTGAGAATACAGCAATTCAGAGCATAAAAAAACTCGCATAACCTAAAGATTATGCGAGTTTTACATAAATATACCGAAATATTAGAAATCAGCATTTCTTGGTGTACGTGGGAACGGTATCACGTCACGGATATTCGCCATACCTGTTACAAACAATAACAGACGTTCGAATCCTAATCCGAAACCGGAGTGAGGACAAGTACCGAACTTACGGGTATCCAGATACCACCACATATCCTTCATCGGGATATGCATTTCTTCAATACGGGTCATCAGCTTGTTATAGTCGGCTTCACGTTCGGAACCACCGATAATTTCACCAATTTTCGGGAAAAGAACGTCCATGGCACGTACAGTCTTACCGTCTTCGTTCTGCTTCATATAGAAGGCCTTGATTTCCTTCGGATAGTCAGTCAGAATCACCGGACGTTTGAAGTGTTCTTCCACTAAGAAACGTTCGTGTTCGGAAGCCAGGTCCACGCCCCAGTAAACCGGGAATTCGAACTTATGCCCTTTCGCAACAGCTTCTTCAAGAATCTTGATACCGTCTGTATAAGGCAAACGTACGAAATCATCTTTCAATACACCTTGTAGACGTTCAATCAAGCCTTTGTCGAACATATCGTTCAGGAACTTCACATCATCCGCACAGTTATCCAACGCCCATTTCACACAATATTTGATGAACTCTTCTGCCAAGTCCATGTTGTCTGTAATGTCGTTGAAAGCAACTTCCGGCTCAATCATCCAGAACTCTGCCAAGTGGCGGGGAGTGTTGGAGTTTTCGGCACGGAACGTAGGACCGAATGTGTAGATAGCGCCCAAAGCAGTAGCTGCCAACTCACCTTCCAGCTGACCGGAAACAGTCAGACTTGCCTGCTTACCGAAGAAATCATCTTCATAAGAGATAGAACCTCTCTCGTCTTTCTTCAAGTCATACAGGTTCATGGTAGTCACCTGGAACATCTGTCCGGCACCTTCACAATCGGAAGCCGTAATGATCGGCGTATGGAAATAGAAGAAGCCCTTTTCATGGAAGAACTTGTGAATAGCAATCGCCATGTTGTGACGGATGCGGAACACTGCACCGAATGTATTGGTACGCGGACGCAAGTGAGCAATCTCGCGCAAGAATTCCATAGAGTGGCCTTTCTTCTGTAATGGATATGTATTATCGCAAGTACCCAGCACTTCGATTTCACGAGCCTGCACTTCCACTTTCTGTCCGGAACCCACTGATTCTACCATTTCTCCGTTCACGCTGATACAAGCGCCGGTAGTAATCAGTTTCAGCATCTCTTCATCGAAATTAGCCAAATCTACTACGATCTGCAAATTATTTATTGTAGAACCGTCATTCAGTGCGATAAAGTTTACTTGTTTGCTACCTCTACGGGTGCGAACCCATCCTTTCACATTGACCATAGCGCCAATGTCTGTGCGCTTCAACAGGTCAACAATTTTTGTTCTACCAATCTTTTCCATTTAACTTTTTCTTTTTAGATACAAGAAGACGAGGTTTCAAATGCAGGATGAATTCTTTCCTGCTTTCTTTCCCCGTCCTCTGTCAAGTTGTTATTTATTGACTTATTACTCAAACGAACCCATGCGGAGGTAGTTTACTTCTGCTTCCGACAGGTAACGCCAGTCTCCGCGACGCAGACCTTTTTTGGTCAGTCCGGCGAAGAACACACGGTCGAGTTTTACTACTTTATAACCCAGTGATTCGAAAATACGACGAACGATACGGTTCTTACCGGAGTGAATTTCGATACCTACCTGGTCTTTCTTGAAATCATCTGTATAGCTGATCGCATCTGCATGGATTTCGCCATCTTCCAACTGGATACCAGCTGCAATCTGCTCCATATCTGCTTTAGTCAGGTTCTTGTCCAGATGAACATGATAAATTTTCTTCTTCAGGAATTTCGGGTGTGTCAGCTTGGAAGCCAGATCACCGTCATTCGTCAGTAACAGTACACCAGTCGTGTTACGGTCCAGACGTCCTACGGGATAGATACGTTCGTTGCAAGCACCTTTCACTAAATCCATTACTGTACGGCGTTCCTGTGGATCATCCGATGTAGTAACCGTATCTTTCGGCTTATTCAACAATACATATACCTTACGTTCGATGCTTACCGGTTCATCGTGGAACTTAACCACATCCGAACGCTTGATCTTTGTACCCAATTCCGTTACTACCTCACCGTTTACAGAAACCACACCTGCTGTGATAAACTCATCAGCCTCGCGACGTGAACAAACACCGGCATTAGCCAGGAACTTATTCAGACGGATCGGTTCATTCGGATCAACAAACTGTTCCTTGTACTCGATCTGTTTCTTTACGCTATACTTAGCATTCGGATCATAATCGCCGGTACGCGGACGAGGACGATAGCCTCCTTGTGAACGGTCATTGTTGTATCTCGGACGGTAACCTCCCCCACCGCCGTTATTGCTGCGATAGCCGCCACCTTCGCCGTTATTAAAACGGGGACGATACGGACGGTCACCACCTTCACGGTTGTAAGAAGGACGTTGAGGACGGTCGCCACCTTCGCCGTTATTAAAACGGGGACGGTAAGGACGGTCGCCACCTTCACGGTTGTAAGAAGGACGTTGAGGACGCTCGCCACCTTCGCCGCTATTGAAACGGGGACGTTGAGGACGGTCATAAGAACCACCTTCACGGTTGTAAGAAGGACGTTGAGGACGGTCATAAGAACCACCTTCGCGGTTGTAAGGACGTTGCGGGCGTTCACCTCCTTCATTATTGTTATTGAAGCGAGGACGATACGGACGATCTCCACCTTCACGATTGTAAGAAGGACGTTGGGGACGGTCGCCATAAGAGCGGTCACCGTACGAACGCTGCGGGCGTTCGCCTCCTTCATTGTTGGCATTAAATCGCGGGCGATACGGACGATCCCCGCCTTCACGGTTGTAAGAAGGGCGATACGGACGTTCTCCACCTTCTCTGTTGTAAGACCTGTTACCATCACGGCCGGCACCTGTATTCTCTTCATTGAAAGAATTTTCGCGCCATTCTTCGTTTTCTGTGCTCATTTTTTTATTCGAATAAAATTAGACTTTGGCCTCACGGCCTATTTAAAAAACACGTTTATTATATAAGTAAACAATTAAAGCCCCGTATATGTATGGGGAGTGATTGCTCTTAACTCTTTTTTAATATCTTCGCTTACATTCAATTCTTCGATAAACTCTTTAATAGAACTTTCTGTAATAGCTTGGTTGGTGCGGGTTAACGCTTTCAAAGCTTCATACGGATGCGGATAAGCCTCACGGCGCAGAATGGTTTGAATAGCTTCTGCCACTACGCTCCAACAGTTATCCAAGTCACGATAGATAGCTGGTTCGTTCAGCAACAGTTTACGCAATCCCTTCAAAGAACTCTGAATAGCAATCATGATATGACCGAAAGGCACACCTACATTACGCAGCACTGTCGAGTCTGTCAAGTCGCGCTGCAAACGGGAAACAGGAAGTTTCACAGCCAAATGTTCCAGGATAGACGTTGCTATACCCAGGTTACCTTCCGCATTTTCAAAGTCAATCGGATTCACTTTATGCGGCATGGCACTCGAACCCACTTCTCCGGCTTTGATCTTCTGCTTGAAGTACTCCATAGAGATGTACTGCCAGAAGTCACGATTCATATCGACCATAATCGTATTGATACGCTTCATACTATCAAAAACAGCAGAAAGGTTATCATAGTTCGAAATCTGTGTAGTATATTCTTCACGCTCCAATCCCAGTTTCTCTGCAACAAACCGATTACCGAATTGTTTCCAGTCATATTGAGGATAAGCTACATGATGCGCATTGTAATTTCCGGTAGCACCACCAAACTTAGCGGTAATCGGACATGCCTTCAGCATAGCCAGCTGACGTTCGAGACGGTAAACGAATACCATCACTTCCTTGCCTAAACGAGTAGGAGAAGCCGGTTGACCGTGAGTTTTGGCAAGCATTGGAATGTTAGCCCATTCTGTCGCATAGGTTTTCAACTGTGCAATCAGCTCTTCAATCAACGGGTAATAAACCCGCTCCAATGCCTCTTTGATAGAAAGAGGAACAGACGTATTGTTAATATCCTGAGAAGTCAATCCGAAGTGGATAAACTCTTTGTAGTCATCCATTCCGCCCATCTTGTCAAATTCTTCTTTCAGGAAGTATTCTACAGCTTTCACGTCGTGGTTAGTTACACTCTCGATATCTTTAATGCGCTGTGCGTCTACTTCAGAGAAGTTACGGTAGATATTCCGTAAAGTTTCGTACACATTGCTATCGATTCCTTTTAATTGCGGCAAAGGGAGTTCGCACAAGGTGATAAAGTATTCCACCTCTACCTGTACACGGTATTTAATCAGTGCAAATTCAGAGAAATAAGCTGCCAAAGCTTTAGTTTTGCCTCTATATCGACCATCAATCGGAGATATGGCCGTTAATACATCAAGTTCCATACGTTTTCTTAGATAATTATCAGACTGCAAAATTAACTCTTTTTCCTGAGTTATAGAGCAAAAGGATAGAGAAAGTTTGTATAAAAGCGGTAAGAAATAAAAAAAGCCTCACGAATTTCTTCGTAAGACTCTGTTTTATAGTGGGCGTTGACGGATTCGAACCGCCGACCCTCTGCTTGTAAGGCAGATGCTCTG
>ENA-OXFN01000365-OXFN01000365.1-human-gut-metagenome-genome-assembly--contig:-NODE-365-length-15923-cov-52.558_pt1 | contig 15923 bp, 18 predicted proteins | sample MGYA00249366_ERZ652265 | MGnify/ENA primary metagenome ERZ652265 (study PRJEB26925, sample SAMN05826980) | human gut metagenome | biome: ENVO:2100002; feature: ENVO:00000062; material: ENVO:00002003... | reverse complement strand
AGAATGGGCTTATTTCAGCCGAGGATTTGTCTATAGGTTGATTGAGGATTAGTATAAATATTAAGCAACAAAAAAGAGATGCTCCGAAACGGAACATCTCTTTTTATTATCTCATCATATCGTGAACATGGATTCTGTTGAGAGCACGCTGGAGTTTAAGCTCCGCAATGTCAAAGTCAAGCTGGCTCTTCTTTGCGGCAATTCGGCGCTCTGCGTCCTCACGGGAACGCTTTGCCCACTCGATATCTATCTCGTCAGCCCACTCAACGGCATCGGCAAAGATATTTACCTTGTTTCCGCCGACCTTGATAAGTCCTGCGGAAACTGCCGCCACACGATAGCTGCCGTCCTCCGTCATTACCTTTAAAGGTCCCGAGGGAAGGCTTGCCACAAGGCTTGTGTGGTTTGCCAGAATACCGATATCGCCCTCTGTGGTGCGGACGATTATCTGCGTGGTCTCACCGTCAAAAAAGATCTTTTCAGGGGTTATGACCGTAAGATGAAAGGGTGTTGCCATTTGCTGTCAACCTCCTTATCAGTTGCCCGACTGCTTTGCTTTTTCAACAGCCTCGTCAATGGTTCCGACGAACAGGAACGCAGACTCGGGAAGATCGTCGTGCATACCCTCGATGATCTCCTTGAAGCCTCTGATAGTCTCCTTGATGGGAACATACTTGCCCTTCATGCCCGTGAACTGCTCGGCTACGCTGAACGGCTGGGACAGGAAACGCTGGATCTTTCTCGCTCTGGCAACGATAAGCTTATCCTCGTCGGAAAGCTCGTCCATACCCATGATGGCAATGATATCCTGAAGCTCGGTATATCTCTGGAGAATGTTCTGAACGGCTCTTGCAGTCTCATAATGCTCACGGCCCACGATATCGGGAGAAAGTATTCTCGATGTGGAATCCAGAGGGTCAACGGCGGGGTAGATACCCAGCGAAGAAATGCTTCTGGAAAGGACCGTTGTTGCGTCCAGGTGAGCAAATGTGGTCGCAGGAGCAGGGTCTGTAAGGTCATCGGCGGGAACGTAAACTGCCTGTACCGATGTGATAGAGCCCTTATGTGTAGATGTGATACGCTCCTGGAGAGCGCCCATTTCAGTTGCCAGTGTAGGCTGATAACCAACTGCCGAGGGCATACGTCCCAGCAGAGCGGAAACCTCGGAGCCTGCCTGTGTGAAACGGAAGATGTTGTCGATGAACAGAAGAACGTCCTGTCCCTCAACGTCACGGAAATATTCCGCCATGGTAAGTCCCGAAAGACCTACTCTCATTCTTGCTCCGGGAGGCTCATTCATCTGACCGTAAACAAGAACGGTCTTGTCGATAACTCCCGACTCGGTCATTTCGTTGTAAAGGTCGTTGCCCTCACGGGTACGCTCGCCAACACCTGTGAAAACGGAAATACCGCCGTGCTGGTTTGCAACGTTGTTGATAAGCTCCTGGATAAGAACGGTCTTACCGACACCTGCACCTCCGAAAAGACCTATCTTACCGCCCTTGAGGTAAGGGCAGATAAGGTCGATTACCTTGATGCCTGTTTCAAGCACCTCATTGGAAGCTGTCTGCTCCTCGTAGGATGGTGCTTCACGGTGGATAGCCCATCTCTCCTTTGTTTCGGGAGCAGGCTTGTTGTCAACGGGTTCTCCGAGAAGATTGAAGATCCTTCCCAGAGTATTTCTTCCGACAGGAACGGTGATAGGTGCGCCTGTATTTATGGCATCAGTGCCTCTTACCAGTCCGTCAGTGGAGGACATTGCAATACATCTTACAACGTCGTCACCGATATGCTGCGCAACCTCGCACACCAGCTTCTTGCCGTTAAGCTCAATTTCTATCGCATTGAGAAGATTGGGCAGGTTATCCTTTTCAAAGCGGATATCAACGACCGCTCCGATTACCTGAACAACCTTTCCAACATTGTTCTGCGGCATTTAAATAACCACTCCTTTCAGTTCTGTCTGCATATTACAGACAGTATAATTGTAAAGCGGTAATAATACTTATAGTAAAACGTCACTCAGCGCTGTTTGCACCGCCGACGATCTCAGTGATCTCCTGAGTAATGGAAGCCTGTCGTGCACGGTTATACATAAGGGAAAGGCTGCTTATCATCTCGGAAGCGTTGTCGGAGGCGTTCTCCATAGCGTTTCGTCTGGAAGCCTGCTCGGAAGCAAAGCTCTCAACGCACGCACCGAATATCATTCCCGTAACATATCTGGGAACGATGTGGTTGAACACCTGACCTGCGGAAGGCTCATAAATAGGCAGCGCCTTTGAGACCTTCTTCTGTCCGTCAAGCTCCACGGGAAGCATTTTCTTTGTTACCGCCTGCTGAGTTATGGAGGAAACATATTCCGTATAGAAAAGCTCTACTCTCTCGTAAATGCCTTTCACATACTTGTCCACGATCTCGCCTGCGATATCGTTTGCCTGATGGATCCTTATATTTTCGGAAAAATCGGGGTAAGAGCCAAGCATATTGAACTCTCTCTTGCCGAAATATTCCACAGCCTTTTTGCCTATGGCGATGATATCCGTTTTATCCTTTCCGCCAAGCTCGTCAATTCTTGCCTGAGCAAGCTTGAAGATGTTGGAGTTAAATCCTCCTGCCAGTCCTCTGTCGCCTGCTATAACTACCAGAAGTGACTTGCCCTCCCCCACCTTGCGGGTAAAGGGAGAAAGGAAGCTGGGATTTTCCGCCTGTATCTCGCACATTGTTTCGTAAAGGGCGTCAAAGTAGGGGCGGGCTTTATCCGCCTTTTCCTTTGCCTTCCTCAGCTTAGAAGACGCAACCAGCTCCATTGCCTTAGTGATCTGCATAGTGGACTCGACGCTTTTTATACGCCGCTTGATGTCCTTCATATTGCCGGAAGCCAATTCAACAGTCCTCCCTTGCCATAATAGTCACAGCGCTCATCAGAGCGCCGCAGTGAATTTCTTTACAAACTCGTCGAGAGCTGCCTTGAGAGCCTCTTCGTTTTCCTTGGTCAGATCCTTTGTTTCCTTGATGGAGGAAATGATATCGGGATAGCTGTTGTCAACGTAATCGAAAAGCTCAGTCTGAAATTCGCCGATCTTATCTACGGGAACATCTTTAAGATAATTGTGAGTTACGGCGTAGATGATAACTACCTGATTTTCAACCGCAACGGGAGAATTTCTGTCCTGCTTGAGGACTTCCACAACACGCTCACCCAGAGCAAGGCGCTCCTTAGTGTCCTTATCAAGGTCAGAACCGAACTGGGAGAATGCCTGAAGCTCTCTGTACTGAGAGTATGTGAGCTTCAGTGAGCCTGATACCTTCTTCATTGCCTTGATCTGCGCAGCGCCGCCGACTCTCGAAACGGAGATACCGGGGTTAACGGCAGGTCTTACACCTGAATTGAACAGGTCAGTCTCAAGGAATATCTGACCGTCGGTAATGGAAATAACGTTTGTGGGAATGTAAGCGGAAACGTCGCCTGCCTGTGTTTCGATGATAGGCAGTGCGGTAATGGAACCGCCGCCGTAGTTCTCGTTCAGGCTGCACGCACGCTCAAGCAGACGGGAGTGGAGATAGAATACATCTCCGGGATAAGCCTCACGTCCGGGCGGTCTTTTAAGCAGCAAGGAAAGTGTACGGTAAGCCACTGCGTGCTTTGACAGGTCGTCATATACGCAGAGCACGTCCTTGCCCTGTTTAAGGAAATACTCACCCATTGCAACGCCCGAGTAGGGAGCGATATACTGCAGGGGGGCAAGCTCGGACGCTGTAGCGGATACTACGATAGTGTAGTCCAGAGCGCCGTTCTTTTCCAGAGTTTCAACAACGTTTGCAACGGTAGAACGCTTCTGACCGATAGCAACATAAATACAGATAACATTCTTGTCCCTCTGGTTTATGATTGTATCGAGAGCGATAGCGGTCTTACCGGTCTGTCTGTCGCCGATTATCAGCTCACGCTGACCTCTTCCTATGGGTATCATGGAGTCGATAGCCTTGATGCCTGTCTGTAAAGGACGGCTTACCGACTTTCTGGTGATGATGCCGTAAGCGGGCTGCTCAATGGGCATCTTTTCTTTTGTGAGAATGGGTCCCTTGCCGTCGATAGGCTGTCCCAGAGAGTTTACAACTCTGCCGAGAAGCTCCTCGCCAACAGGCACGGAAACTACGCTGCCTGTTCTCTTGACGGTGTCGCCCTCTTTGATCTCAACGTCGGAACCCAGCATAACAGCCGCAACGAAATCCTGCTCCAGGTTCATTGCCATAGCGTAAACGCCGCCGTCAAATTCCAGCAGCTCGCCCGACATACAGTTATCGAGGCCGTGTATCCTTACGATACCGTCGCCTACTGTGATAACAGTACCCGTATCGGACTGCTGTATCTCGGAGCTGAAATTCCTTATCTGACTTTTGATTATTCCGGTAATTTCATCCGGGCGCAAATCCATCTGATTCACCCTTTCGTTTATATGATATTCCGTCAGCTGACGAAATCCTGCCGTTTTTTAATCGGCAGCCATATCTCTGATCTGTTTCTGCATATTTTCAAGCTTTGTTCTGACAGAGCCGTCCAGCATATTATCGCCGCAGACAACTATCATTCCGCCGATAATTGCGGGGTCGGTCTTTTCCACAAGGTCGATAGTCTTATCGTACTTCTTAGAGAGCTTCTCGATGAGCCGCTCCCTTGCGCCGTCCTTCAGCGGAACAGCGGTGGTAACAGTAACTTCCGCAATGCCTGCGTCCTCATAATAGCCCTTTTTCAGCTCAGCAGCTATCTTGCCCAGATAAGCACATCTGTTTTTCTCAGCGAGCACGCAGAGAAAATTCAGAGCAGAGGCGGATATCCTTCCCTCAAAAACAGACTTTATAAGCTTGGTCTTTTCATCGGGGGTCATTGACGGAGATGACAACAGCCTTGCAAAATCACGATTTTCATCGAATATCCCGCTGAGCGCCTGTATCTCCTCATGAAGCTCTTTAAGATTACCGTCCTCACGGCCTATTTCCAGCAAAGCCTGCGCATAAACATTTTCAACCGAACCTGCCATAGCTGCACAACCTTTCCTGAAAATTACTTGTCGCCGTCATCATCAAGCTCGCCGATAAATTCATCTATCAGGCGATCCTGCTCCTCATCGGTGGAAACCTCCCTGCCGATGACCTTGCCTGCGATATCCACAGCCATATCGGAGATCTGATCCTTGATCTTATTGACAGCACGCTTGCGTTCTCTTTCGATATCCGCATTGGCCTTGGTAACGATGCCCGCAGCTTCGTTTCTCGCCTCGGCGATGATCTCGTCGGAGCGGAGCTGAGCTCTCTTGGAAGCAGCCTTTACCATCTCGGCAGACTCTTCCTTTGCGCCCTCCAGCTTCTGAGCATATTCGCTTTCCATGTCCTTTGCTTTTTTAAGAGCCCGGTCAGCCTCGTCATAGGTCTTGGAGACCTGAGCCTTTCTTTCCTCTATGATCTTGTTAACAGGGCCGAAAAGAAACTTTTTGAAAATCAGAAACAGGATAAGAGTATTGCACAGAACGCCGATTATGGTGGAGGGTTCTATGCTGAAAAATTCAAAATTTATATCCATTCAGATATCCTCCCATTCCTGCTGAAGCAAATCAGCCCTCAAGATGCTTAAGGAACGGATTAACGAACAACAGAATAATACCTACCAGCAGGCCGTAAATACCTGTGGACTCTGCAACTGCGCAGCCGATAAACATTGTTGTTGTGGCAGAGGATTTTGCCTCAGGCTGTCTGCCGATGGTCTCGATAGCCTTGCCTACGGCGTAGCCTTCACCGATACCGGGGCCGATACCTGCGATAAGCGCAAGACCTGCGCCTATGCCCTGTCCTGCGAGAACGATAGCCTTTGCAAGAAGCAGGGTCTGTTCATATGTCTGTCCTTCCATTTTTATATACCTCCAAAAAAAGAATTTTGAGACTGAGTTATCACTCGTCCTTGCAGCCTGCGGCGTCGCCTACGTAAGCCATTGTCAGCATTATGAATACATAAGACTGGATAATGCCCGAGAAGAAATCGAAGTAGATCGACAGCGCAGCGGGAACACCGATCTGGAAAATGTGGAAATAGTTGAGTGCAGCCAGATGCAGGCTCAGTGCATTATAAACCACATTGCTCAGAATGGTAAGGAAAGCGTAGATTATCGTTGTGATTATCATACCGCTTGAGATGTTGCCGAACATACGCAGCGCCATAGCCACAGGTGTTGCTACTTCACTGAGTATATTGATCGGCGTGATGACAAAAACAGGCTCGGTAAAGCTCTTGAAATAACCGCCTATTCCGTTGGACTTTATCTTGTAATAGGTGATCATTATAAAGGTCAGTGCCGCCCACGTTCCTGTGCAGTTAATGTCAACCGTCATACTCCTGAAACCGAGAACGCTTATCAGAGAGCCGGTCAGCGCAAATGTAAATATCGTGGCAATGTAGGGCGCAAGCTTTACCATTCTGCTGCCCATATTTTCCTTGACAAGGTTATTGAAAAATGTCACGAACCATTCCGCAAGGACCTGCTTTTTTGATGTGGGCTTTACTTTAAGATCCTTTGTGAGCCATCTTATAAGTATATACAGCAGAATAATGAGCAGCCAGCCTGTAACAACGGTTTCCGAGATAGAAAATATCTCATTTCCGTCGCTGCCCAGCAGCGTTATCATTTTTCTGGGGCCTACCACATCTACCTGAAGCTCGGTGTCATAGAATTTCAAGACGGCCTCAGCCGCCAGAGCGGTTCCCATATATTTTCAAACCTCCCTTCATATTTCATGAGTGTTTCTGCCTGATGATCGCACTTCCTGTATAAAACGTCTTCGGATACAGCAGAGGGATAAACGTGCAGACGGAATTAAACAGGTCAGATCTGAAGCCCAGCACCAGCGCCGCCCCCATAACAGTCAGCCTGATAAGATAGAAGCTGAACATATATCGTTTGGCGCTTTTTGCCGTTCCTCGCTCCACGGCTCTTTCCGAGGACATACCCAGAAGGATAATGTTTGCGGTCATTGCCGCAGTTCCCAGAAGAAGCCCCAGAGGGATCTGTATATTAAGCCCGTAAAAGGGCAGTGCGGCCACGAATATCAGCAGATCCGCCAGCATTGCCTTGGGAAGCAGGAAGCGGAGCTGCTCATTTATCATATTGCTGAAAAGTTTTATCTTCATAGCTTGTACGACGCTCCTTTGCACCGCTTCGTAAAGACACTGCTATACACAATAATATTACAACAATCCTCAGCCAAATTTGCAATTTTTTTGCCGATTAAGTGGAAACTTTTTCTTAACACTTCCTTTATAGCTAAAAAACTTATTAAATCTGACCACGCAGCACCGCCGCAAAAGGCTTGTAATAGTCAAAAACGACGAATTTACGTTGTTGACGAAAATATTGCTTGACATTTGTGCATTTTTGTGATATCATAATCAAGCTGTGTACAGCGGGGCGTAACTCAGTTTGGTAGAGTGCTTGCTTTGGGAGCAAGATGCCGCAGGTTCAAGTCCTGTCGCCCCGACCATTGACGCCCGTATGGCGTTTATATAAAATGCCGTGCCGTGTGCACGGGTTTTGTATCCTGATGAGGAAGCTCATCGGATTTAAAATAAGCATTGGCGCTAAGGTCAATGCGGTTTGAGGAAGAGTTCCCGAGCGGCCAAAGGGGGCAGACTGTAAATCTGTTGCTTCGGCTTCGGTGGTTCGAATCCACCCTCTTCCACCAGGTCCCGTACCTTTCGAGGTGCGGGATTTTTTTGTCCTGTAAACAATATTATAGCTGAACGGTTGGTCATTTTCAATAGACAAAATCAGAAATATGACTAAATAAGCGTGTAGAATTTAAGCTATTCTGACAAGTAAAATTAAGGCATTTTAACGATAGCCTGTTTTTATGATCATATTTTCTGCCGTATGATGTCTTTATATTCCCACAAAATGTTTATTAGTAAAAAAACTGTACCTATTTTGGGAGTACAAAAATTTTATATGAGCTTGAACTTTGTTTAGGGGTATGTTTGTCCGTACCTTCGCCTTACGGCGGAAACTGAAACGCAATTTCTGCGAAATTGCTCTCAGTTTCAAGCCGCCTGCACTTTAATAGTTTTTTACTTATATTGATAGAAAATACTCATTTGTAGGACTTTAAACTCATAGTGCAGGCGGCTTTATGGATTTATAATTTGTCGGCTGTTACTTTAATTATGTTTGCCGTAAGCAAAAGGATTTCGCTGTCTGCGGACAGCGACCAGATGGCTCTGCCCTCAGTGGACTTCCTAAACCCTTTACCTTGCTTTTATTTGTACTGACTTTCTCAATAGCACGCTTATACACAAAAAGGCGATGCACTCTTTTGAAGAGAACATCGCCTTGATTATTATAACTGCGATCAATCGTGAACGGAGTAGTTGGGAGCTTCCTTTGTGATGTAGATATCGTGAGGGTGAGACTCCTTGAGACCTGCGCCTGTGATACGTACAAACTTTGCCTTCTCGTGAAGAGTAGGGATATCGGGGCAACCGCAGTAGCCCATACCTGAACGGATACCGCCGACCAGCTGGAAGATAGTATCGGAAACAAGTCCCTTGTAAGGAACACGTCCTTCAACGCCCTCGGGAACAAGCTTCTTTGCGCCCTCCTGGAAATATCTGTCCTTGGAGCCGCAAGCCATAGCGCCCAGTGAACCCATGCCTCTGTAAACCTTGAAGCTTCTGCCCTGGTAAATTTCGGTAGCGCCGGGAGCCTCGTCGCAGCCTGCAAGGAGAGAACCGAGCATTACGGTGCTTGCGCCTGCTGCAAGAGCCTTTACGATATCGCCGGAATACTTGATACCGCCGTCTGCGATGATGGGGATATCATACTTAGCTGCAACGCACGCTGCATCATATACTGCTGTGATCTGGGGAACGCCGATACCTGCAACAACACGGGTGGTGCAGATAGAACCGGGGCCTATACCTACCTTTACGCAGTCAGCGCCTGCCTTGATAAGGTCCTCGGTAGCCTCAGCTGTAGCAACGTTGCCTGCGATGATAACTGCGTTGGGGAACGCATTCTTTATCTTGTCGATGCAGGTCATGATATTCTTGGAGTGACCGTGTGCGGAGTCGAGAACAAGCACATCGACCTGAGCGTCCAGCAGAGCCTTTGCTCTGTCGAGAACGTCGGCGGTGATACCGATAGCGGCGCCGCAGAGAAGTCTTCCGCTCTTATCTCTTGCGGAATTGGGGTACTGAACAGCCTTCTCGATATCCTTGATGGTGATAAGGCCCTTGAGAGTGCCCTCATCATCAACGATAGGAAGCTTTTCGATCTTGTGGTTCATAAGGATCTTCTGAGCAGCCTCGAGGTCAGTGCCTACGGGAGCTGTTATCAGATTTTCCTTGGTCATTACTTCGGAAATGGGAGTATCGAAATTCTTGAGGAAACGAAGGTCACGGTTGGTAAGAATACCCACCAGCTTGCCCTTGCCGTCAACAATGGGCACACCGGAGATCTTGTACTTGCCCATAAGCTTGTCAGCCTCAGAAACCAGCTTGTCAGCGGTCAGGGAGAAGGGGTTAACGATAACGCCGTTCTCGGAGCGCTTGACTTTATCTACCTCGTCGCTCTGCTTTTCGATAGACATATTCTTGTGGATGATACCAATGCCGCCTTCACGTGCAATGGCGATAGCCATCTTAGCTTCCGTTACAGTATCCATTGCGGAAGTGATGATAGGGGTATTAAGGTAAATATCCCTTGCAAGCCTTGTTCTAAGGTTGATCATATTGGGTGTTACATCGGATTTTGCGGGGATAAGAAGAACATCATCGAAGGTAAGTCCTTCCTTACCGAACTTGCTTGACATATCCGTATCCAGCATTTTAAAATCATCCTCCAGTTCTCAGTTAATACTTTGCTTTCATTAAGGTATTTTATTTATTTTACTACTCTTTGCCCTTCAAGTCAACAGAGAAAGTGTTAAATCGCATAAAAAATTATACTCTGCTTACCAATGTTTTTTTGTGCATAATCACTTTTTGTTCTGCTCGCTGAGAAGATCTCTTATCTCGGTAAGGAGAAGTTCTTCCTTGGTAGGCTCTGGCTCAGCGGGAGCTTCAGGCTCAGGCTCTTCCTCGGGCTTATTGCCTATAGACATTGCCTTGTTTACAGCCTTTACCATTGTGAAGAGGATAACTGCCATGATGAGGAAATTAAGTACAGCTGAAATAAATGCGCCGTAGTCGAAGGAAACGCCGTTGATGGTGAACTGACCGCCCACAAGGATAAGGTTGCCTGCCTCATCGTGCTCACATCCGCCTGTGAGAAGTGCGATAAGGGGATTGATAAAGCTGTTGGTAAGGGCTGTAACAATGTTCTGGAACGCAGCGCCGATAATAACGCCGACTGCCAGGTTCATAACATTTCCCTTGGAGATAAACTCCTTGAATTCGGCTATAAGCCCTTTCTTTTCATTGTCTGCCATAATATTGACCTCCTGCTCCTATAAAATATAAATACATTATACCGTAAATTTATGTCATTTTAATTTATATTATGTTAGAAAATGTAAAGTCGGCGGTGTGATGCTGACAACACGACCCATACAACTGCAAAAGCCGCCCCCTTTTCGGAGACGGCTTTCGCAGTATATTAAGGATGGGGATAATTGATATTGTTTAGCTTCGCTAAACAATATCATATGAAAATGAAGAAGGCTTAATTTAGTTTGCCTCGGTACCGTCGGTAACGGGAGCCTCGGTCTGAGCGTTCTCAGCTTCGTCCTCGCCTGTGAGGGTGAGTGTAACATCAATGTTGCCGTCAGCTCTTGCAAGGGTGAGAACCATAGTGTCGCCGATCTTCTTGCCGCTCTTTGCGGAGGTAAGTTCGTCCATGGAGGTGATATCCTTGCCTTCAGCCGCAACGATAACATCGCCTGCGCTTATGCCCGCAGCATCGGCTGCGCCGCCCTCAACAACGGAAACTACCATAACGCCCTTGTCAACGGGGAGGTTATAATATCTCATCATAGCGCTGTTGATATCGGTGCCTGTAATGCCGATCTGAGGAGTGGTATTGGTAACATAGCCCTTGTTCATAAGGTCGCTGATAAGGGGCATTGCATCGGAAATGGGGATAGCAAAGCCAAGACCTTCAACGGAGCTATCAACAAGTTTTGAAGAAGTAATGCCAACGACCTGCCCCCTGTCATTTACCAGAGGGCCGCCGGAGTTGCCGGGGTTGATGGCAGCATCTGTCTGAATAAGAGTCATGGAAGCGGAACCGCCGTTTGCAAGCTCTACGTTGAGAGTTCTGTTAAGTCCGGAGATAATGCCCTCTGAGGTGGAAAGGCCCAGTCCGAGAGGATAGCCTATAGCCACTGCCTTGTCGCCCATGGTAAGCTCATCGGAGCTGCCGAACTCTGCGGCGGTAAGGTTAAGACCTGTTGCATCTATTTTCAGAACGGCAAGGTCGCTGTTTTCATCTGCGCCGATTATCTCAGCCTCATACTCGGTGTTCTCATCGTTTGAAAGAACGATAGTCACCTTGTCGGCATTCTTGGTGGAAGTCTGGTATGAACCGCCTCTGCCGTTGCCGAAGAAGTATTCAAAAATGTCGTTGTAGTCGTTGTATCTGTTGTTGCCAAAGTTGTTGGAGTTGTTATTTACATATTCCTGAACCTCGGTCTGGATAACGTGTGCGTTGGTGATGATGTATCCGTCGGAGCTGAGGATAATACCCGTACCTGTTGCGGAGCTTTCGCCCGACTGTGTGGAGAATGTGGAATGTACGCCCACAACAGAAGGAGTTACCTTTTCAACTATCTGCTTTGTGGTAAGTGAGCCGTCGGAAGAAGTTGTGCCAAGCAGGCTGCTTACCATGCTGCTTGTGTCGTCCTTGACAGAAACATCTGTTTTATATTCGGAAGCCGTTGTGGAAGTTGTCTCTGCGGGAGCTGTCTCGGAGGATACGGAAGTATCAGCCGCAATGCTCTTGTCCGAAACCGCATTCTGGAGATATGCACCGCCGAAGCCCGAAGCGCCGCCTACGATAGCAACTGCAAGTATCATGGCGATAGTTTTTCCTGCGCCCTTGCCGCTGTTCTTCTTGCCGCCGTTATCCTCGGGGACATCAATATAATTGTAATTGTTTTCGTACATATAAATCATCCTTCCAGATCATTTTATTCTTTTGTTCTTTATTCTATGGGCCTCATCGGCTCATCTTTGTTTCTATGCTTATATAATAATGGCTCAATGTGTAAAATATGTGATATGTCATTGAAAATACTTAAAAAGCGTTATGAAAAACAGGTCATTAAAGGGAGCTTGCCCGCATATCTTATATCAGCTACACCTTAATTCTGTAAATACACAAGGAAATGGAGCGCTGAGATATGAGCAATGATCTGTCAACAGGAAGAGCAAAACGGAAAAGGAGCGCCAAGTGGATATTTCTGTCGGCGGCGCTGATAATTCTGGGCGGACTTGCACTGTTCGTGTTCGCCGCAGGAGACAAAGCGGAAGCGGATAAGCTGTTCACCTTTGAATGCAATTCGGAGCGTGTGGAGTTTCTCAACAAGCAGGGGCTTATAGTCGAGCCAGACCCCCAGCGTGAGAAAATAACCATACCCGCAGAATTCAACGCCGCTTTCACGGAATATAACGAACTGCAAAAGCAGCAGGGCTTTGATCTGGAGCCGTATGCGGGAAAGGAAGTGACCAAATACACCTACACAGTCCTGAACTACCCCGACTATCCCGAAAATGTTGTTGTGGACCTGCTTTTTGACGACCACCGAATGATCGGAGCGGACATCACCTACAACGATGCGGAAAACGGCTTTACCCGTGCGCTTATAAATGATACCATGCAGTCGGGTCTGACTGTCACGCTGACGCAATAAATAAATGGCTGCCGTGTTAGATCGGCAGCCATTTATTTATATACCAATTATAGCCGAAGCCACGTCCTCGGCAGATATTCTGTATTCTCCGTCAGAAATGATACGGGAAAGCTTTTTAAGGCGTTCATCGGAAGCAAATTCCCTTTCGCCGCCGAAAACATCTTCTGCCGTAAATTTTTTATCTGAGCCGAAAAGGAAATTACAAGCGCTCTGGTTTTTCATATCCATTTCACAGCCTCTTTCATCAGTTTAATAACATCATTATCACTTATTATATCGGCAGAAAGTGTGAAAAGCTTAGTTTTTCAGTGCAAATAATTATAATTTTTCCGTATCGGATAAATATAAACAAATGTATGGTGATAAATATGTGAATATATAACAAAAAGGCTATGGCAGTATCATGCGTTTTGACCGTACCTGCGCCTTTCGGGAAAAGGCTTGACCCAAACCCTTTGCCTTGTGCTTATTTTTGCTGACTTTTTCATTTGCCTGCTTTATTGCAAAAAATGGCTGCTGCATCTTGTGCAACAGCCATTTTCTTATCTATTATTCTTCCGCACCTGTGTCACCAGTGCTGATAACGTCATCGCCCATATCCATGGAGAACCATCTGGGCAATGCCTGAACAAAACTGTCGTCCAGGACATACATCTTGCTGTCATCATACACGCCAGAGGGAATTACCACCTGTGCAGGAGTGCTTGTTGCGTCCAGCACATATTCAATGGCGGGCTTTGCCTCGTCATAATCGTACTTGGTAATATCGGTCTCAAGGTCGCTGTTTATTACGGAGGTGAAAACGGAGTCAAGTCCGTCTCTCAGCATACCCGATGCACCCGAGTTGATAAGATCCACGGTAATGGTTCCGACTACCTTGGCACGGTATTCCTCGCCGCCCTTGAAGTTGGGGAAGGTGAGCACCTTTCTCAGTGTTCCCGAATCAAGGGTCTGTCTGCCGCTTTTGATAATGGTGCTTTCCCCTGTTGTTTCGTTTTCATAAACCAGATTGTAGGGCACTTCATAATCCACGTTGCCCATGAAGTTTGAGAAAAGCGTGAAGCTGTCCTTGGAAAACTTCATATATCTGTCGATCTCTATGCCCGTTGCGGCTGTTATCGCCTTTTTGGCATCGGAAGCTCCGCCTAAGCGGTAAAACTCATATATAGTGTTCACCTTGCCGTCAGCCTCCGCCTTAATATCCGACTGAAGAGGGACAATGACCAGCTTGTTTTCCGCAGGCACGAACCTTGCAAGCACAAAGCACACCGCCGAACTGCGCTTTTCAGCGTCATATATGGCAAGCACCGTCTTGCTGTCCGCATAGCTGGGAGCATATTCCTCCGAAGCCGTGGTAACGGTCTGGCTGCCGTCGGGCTTTATGCCGCTCAGGTCGTCATTAACGCCCGAATCGGTAAGGTATGGCCTCAGCAGAAAAAATCCCGTTCCGCCTATTACAAGCAGCGCCACAAAGATAGTTATAAAATAAGTAGCCGCAATTTTTGCAGTTCTTTTCGACATATAATACACCCTTTCGGAAAATATCATTAAACATCAGCATAAGTATATCATATCCCCACGGCATTTGCAATAAAATATTCATTTTGATTACTAATTGTAATATTTATGTAATTATATACAGCCCGACCATTGGCAATTTATTTTGTTGTAAAAACAACAGACATTTGTGCGAGGATGATGTATAATATCATCATAGCAATAAGCCCGATAATAATCGAAAGGAACAATATTATGATAAGAAAAATAATAAGAATAGACGAAGAAAAGTGCAATGGCTGCGGCGCCTGCGCAAATGCCTGTCACGAGGGCGCAATAGGAATGGTGAACGGCAAAGCAAAGCTGCTGAGAGACGATTTCTGCGACGGTCTGGGCAACTGCCTCCCCGCCTGCCCCACAAACGCCATATCCTTTGAAACGAGGGAAGCCGCTGAGTATAACGAAGCCGCCGTAATGGCAGCAAAAGCACCCAAACCTCTCCCCTGCGGCTGCCCCGGCACGGCTGCAAAGTCATTTGCGAATAAAAAGCCTGATCTTGGCACAGCCGAGAATTTCGGCGAAATAGAGAGCAGACTTAACCAGTGGCCCGTACAGATAAAGCTTGCCCCCGTCAATGCGCCCTATTTTGCAGGTTCAAGCCTGCTTGTGGCAGCTGACTGCTCCGCCTACGCATACGGCGATTTTCACCGTCATTTTATGAACGGAAAAATCACGCTTATAGGCTGCCCCAAGCTTGACGGCTGCGATTACACTGAAAAGCTCACCGCAGTGGCAGTAAGCGGCGGAGTGTCGGACATTACCGTGGTAAGAATGGAAGTCCCCTGCTGCGGAGGTATAGAGCTTGCGGCGAAAAAGGCTGCACAAGCGGCCGGAGTACCGTTCAGATGTGTTACCATATCCACTGACGGCAGGATACTGTAACTTATATTGGGATATCAATATTCTCACGTATTGGTCCGTAAATTCTTATACTTATTTGAGGCAGCTGATAATATCGGCTGCCTCATTTTGCGTAAAAGAGGATTGATTGCTAAATAAAATAGTCAGCAAATCCCCACCGCATAGCTAAGCCAAACAAACAGCATATACTTGATATCACCCATAAAATTTGATAACACAAGGCAACGAACACTCTTATAAAATTGCTCTGAAATTAACCAAAGAACACCAAATAAAAGAACGGAGTGAAGCCCAAACCTGTAAACATAGCTATAGAAAAAAGTGCAAATAGATGAAAGAAGTTCGGTCTCCGGCGGCAAGCAAAATGTAGGGGGATAAAAAACGGTAGGGAATAGGGGTTCAAGGAAGAGGTGTGCAGAGGAGAAACCATCAGGGGGAAGGGGAATGCCGTTTTTTGCCCTTGCTTTAGTTTCCTCTTCCCCCTGGTGGTGTCTCCTTTGCATGGTACGGACTTTATAAAAATGAAAAGTATATTTGACCGTACCTGCGCCTAACGGCGGAAACCAAATTCGACGTTCCTGACGGAACATCTCTTGGTTTCAAGCCGCCTGCAT
>ENA-OXFN01000351-OXFN01000351.1-human-gut-metagenome-genome-assembly--contig:-NODE-351-length-16555-cov-62.1925_pt1 | contig 16555 bp, 16 predicted proteins | sample MGYA00249366_ERZ652265 | MGnify/ENA primary metagenome ERZ652265 (study PRJEB26925, sample SAMN05826980) | human gut metagenome | biome: ENVO:2100002; feature: ENVO:00000062; material: ENVO:00002003... | reverse complement strand
TTGCTTTATGTGTCATTATTTTTTCCATGTGTTGCACTTATATTGTAAATCTATCGCGTATAATTCTGGGTCTAATGCCATTTCATATGTTTTTTCCATTGGTTTTACAGGATTACCCAATCGATTTCTGGAAATAGAACCACTATTATCTGGCTTACTATATGTAGTATTTTTACGCATAGTAAACATACTTGACAGAGTCGCAAAACACGCAATCCAACCAATAATCCAAAGAGTTACTGAGGTAAAGTAATTATGATTTTGGTATGCCCTCATACTAGACGCAAGCGATTGCCAAACACCAACTATTCCTAAAGCCCATCCAAATGCCAAATTCAAGCCCTCTGCAATTAACGCTAAACCAAAGGATATTCCATAAAACACTAAACCAAATAAAGCACCTATTGCAACGCCCTGCAGAAAGCCTTCAAATACAACACTTGAAAAATCCCAAATATTAAAATCATTTATGCTTACTAATCCGTCTAAATATGCCGCAGCATTTATTGTAGCCATACAAATACCACTAATTGCAGTAGACACACATACCATTTCACCAAGAGAAGTATACCCACTCGGATCAGAATACATCACAGGATTAGCATTAGCATAAAGGTACTTGTGTAAAGATATCGGGTCAGAAATACTTCCCTGATAACTATCCTGCGAAATAAACCTACCAGTAGAAGTATCCATATACCTTGCTCTAAGGTAGTACAAGCCAGTAGTTTCATTAAACTGCTCGCCGCAATAGCGATAATTATTCTCAGTTGAACCAGTAGAAGAAATCAGATTACCAAAAGCGTCATAAGCGTAGGTATCAGTAACCTTACCATTCTCATTAGCAAGCCCAACAACAGAGCCGTGTCCGTCATAAAGATATACAGACACATTGCCGTCACGTTCCTGTGAAACAAGGTCAGCGCCAATCGTGTAGACACACTTCGCCGTACCGTTTTCGTCAATTTCTGCAAGAACATTGGTAAGCGAAGAGTTGTCATTGAGGTACTTTACATACTCAGTAACTCCGTCACTTCTATGTGTTGTTTTAGAAGTTCTGTTGCCCTGATAGTCATAAGTATAGCTTTCCTCAGTAACAAGAACGCCGTTCTGAACAGTTGCCTTTACAAGCTTGTTTTCAGCGTTATACTCATAAAGCGCAGATTGCGCGGAGCCAATTACCCTTACAAGATTTCCGTTCAGATCATACTCATAAGAAGTCTCGGAATCTGAAACAAGCTGATTAATCCAAGGACCATTGCCCCTATCCAAGAATTATTCATCGGGATCGGAGACACCGATATCAAAGATATATTATTTGTGTTTATTGCGGTATTCCCGTAATAGATCACATTTTTATCTACCTGAAATCCGGTGGAATCTACCCTTGTATCCTTTTTTCCTTCAAGCTTCATATGTTTCCTCCTCATTTCTTATTACTCATGAAAAACTATTCCAAGTATGGTTTTGAATGGTCTTTCAACTGCTAAAATAATGTCTTAATAATTTTCATGCTCGTAAAACACCGTATATTCATTGTAATCAATATTCCTTAAAAGAGTGTACAAATATCAAGCTGTGACGGCAACTGACGACAATAAAAATAATAGTAATTAAAAGAGCAGTATCTTGATTATCAAGAACACAAAATAGTCCGATAAATTCTGTATAAACAAGATTTAATCAAAACTTGTAGGTTCATCTTCAATCTCACATTCAATGTATGTTGTAGTGTTTGAATCTTTGTCTACACCTGGCAAATTATTTAGTGCAGTTGTTGCAGCAACATTCTCCGCAATTGTATTAAATCCCTCTCTTACACCTCCTCCGCCAGTTTCAACAGAACCTCCTCCAATATTTGAAATCTGTGCCATAAACCGAGCACCGCCATTTAAATCTTTAATAGGTGTTCCGGTAGAGGCAGTCGGGCATTCCAATCCTTTTTTTATGAGTTCATCTGTCTTTTTCTTAAGCTCTAACTGATTTTCATTGTTTGAAGCACCAGTTGGGATTAAATCATTAAAATTTGAGTTCATAATATTTTCCTCCATAAATATTAATATTAAAAAGTATAATTGTTTGTTGTAACCCCATTCGCATAATGAACCGCAATTCTGTTGCCGTTAGCGTCATGCTCGTAAACAGTAGCATAACCATTTCTGTCAACCACTCTCGTAAGCCTGTCAAGCAGGTCATACTCGTAAGAGGTCGAGCCGAAAGGTGTTGTTACCTTTGTAAGCCTGCAGGCGTTATCATAGCTGTAAGCCACATAATTTCCGTCGGGATAGTCAACTCTTGTCAGACCGTCCATAAGGTCGTATAAATAATATTTTCACTGTTCTTCTTAATAATTGCTATTCATTATACTCGTACAATGAATAGATAAATTCGCCAAAAGAATCAGCTACATATTCTCCAATATAATTTTGATTATCAAAAGTATCACAATTATAATAAAACACCTTCATATTAGATTTCAAAAAACATATGTAATTCCCATATGGGTCAACAGCAAATGGTATGAGACTACTAATTCCAAATTCATTTTTTAATACCAAATATGTGTTAAAAACGTTATTTTTGTTTTCACTTGAAAGAGAAATTAAATGATCAAAAACTTTTTCTTTTTCTCCATTAGGTATATCCCAACAATCAAGTGTTGGCGAGGCTTCATCAGAATTTAAAACCAACTCAACATAATCTTTGGGATATTTTACGCCAAGTTGCTTCTCCAAAACTATAATATCATCTTTCGATATCTTGTTACCGTATTCCCAATTCAAAATCATAATTTACCTCCAAAATTAGTTTTTATCCTGATTCCGCAAAACTCAAAATAATCGAAAGCCGAAAAAGTATCAATATAACGATATTTAAAGCACTTTTTACACGCCTATTTTATTTCACCCAACAGGTGAAAATTTGAAGCCTCATCAAACAGCTAAAAAGTGCCGCTGTTACGATATTTATCAGCATTTTTACAGTTGCTGACTTTGCGGAATCACGTTTATTCTAGAAATTATATTTTTCAGTCAGAAATTAATTCTCTGACTGAAAAATATATGCAAAATCATTACCTAAAGGAAGAACCGCCTCCCCACAATGATCGTCCTCCAGTATGGCCAGTTATTTTATGAATGTATTCATCAACAAGTTGCAACACACCAGGTTCTTGACTATGATGCCAAACATACCCTGAAGGTTTTTTACCACCCATTATTTGAGCAATCTGTTTTTCATCGAATATGGACTTTAAAGATTCATTTTCCATAATTGCTTTTTTAAGTTGATTATTAGCAATGTCAAATTGTTTTTTGTCTGATGAAGTATAGTTTTCAACATCAATAACTGCATCAAAGAATGATTCAAATTGCGGATTAGCATCACTATCAAATAACACACCAGAAACAGGATGCTCTTTTCCAGCCAACTTTTGATTTCTCTTGCTGTAATTATGAACTAAAGCCCCATACTCACCAACAAAGTAAGTATCAAAGTCAGCTACATCAAGGTTGTAAACCAAGATAGGCTCAGCAAGTTTTTCAAGCTCTACATTGGTAACCTCAACCTCGTCACCGTCAACGGTAACAAGAGTGTCACCGACTACAAGGTCACCTGCGGCTACCCAGCCTTTTTCCTCAACATAGAACGGGTGATTTGTGGTAGTGTCGATAGTTTCACCGTCGGAAGTTGAAACGTGCAGTATTTCATCTGTTTCCTTGATCCAAACGTTCAGAACTTCTTTAAGCTCTGTTTCGCCCGTTTCAGGATTGTGTGGTCAAACACTGTAGATTATAACCAACATAAGAAAAATCATAAAATTACCATCTTAAACTCAAACAAATTTTCAAAACAATTTATTCTGTAATTCTATTTGAACTTTAGGATCAATCACTCTCCAATATTCATCGTGCGTTATACTTTCAAACCACATCTTATCGTCTTTATAAAAGCAAATATCCTCAGGTAGATTAGGAAAAACCATATCACATATATTTGCAATTTCTTGCACAATACTCATTGAAAAAAAATTACATTTATAATATGATATGGTATATTCTCCCCACACTCCATTTGAAAGGCAATTACTTTTATCAATTTTATATTCGTTTAATTGTTCATTCAGACGATTATAAGAATAATTTAAAGAGTAATCCTTACTCCAATCATAATTTTTTAAACTAAAAAAATCACTCCTTTCAAAAGCAAAATAAATAAATTTGTGCCAAATATCATCAATATCTAATCTCATAAACACTTCTACGCCCCTATAATGTACATTGAATGTGCTTCATTTATGTGAGTCCCTACATGATAATGACCAAATTGACCTATTTGGTCATTTCCTTTCACTGTATATAAAGGATGGTGCATAGGTCTCGCTCCGTTTCCTGCTGTATATGCAATATTTTCTGCATCATACCAATACATAGTTATTACGCTTTTGCCTTGTCGCAACCTTTCAATTGCTCTTGCTTTTGTTATGCCTTTTCCTATTACCGGATTCATTTTTTTACTTATTGGCAAACGATAAAAATCTACTTCCCAATATTTATGAGTTCGATCTTGATCTATTTTCCTAATGATTTTTGTTAAACTTTTGCCAACAACTTGCACAAATTCCGCAATTGCTTCATCCCGCAATCTATTACAAACTTCCACACTATTCTCTATACCACATATTAATTCATGTGATAAAGCAACAATCTGATCTCCATAGATTGAAGAAAAAATGCTTCCACCAGTAATAATTGGCTCCAAAACTCTTAATGCCTTAACTATCTGCATACCTTGTTGCATTACTTGCTGATTATGCTTATACTCAATTGTGGCAGAATATAAAGTAGGTGATACAATAATTATAGCAACTGAAATAATTTTTACATTTTGCTTAACTTGATTAACAGTAACATATCCGCTTGGGTCACTGTTTGAAACAGGGTTTGCATTAGCATACAAATATTTATGCAATGAAACAGGATCATCAATCGAACCCTCATAGCTGTCCATAGTAATGAACCTATCCACGGAAGGATTCATATATCTCGCACGGAGATAATACAAACCTGTTACAGGGTCAAACTGTTCGCCGCAGAAAAGGAAGTCATTCTTTGTACTGCCAACACTGCTAATAAGGTTGCCGAATGCGTCATAGACGTACTTGTCCGTAACCTTGCCACTTTCGTCAGCAAGAGCACGTACAGAGCCGTGTCCGTCGTAAACATAGTACGACTTCTTTCCGTCACGTTCTTGAGAAATAAGCTCATCGCCACGTGTGTAGAAACACTTCTCCGTACCATCATAGTTCATCTCAGCAAGGACATAGGTAAGCTCGCCGTTTATAAGTATTTATTCATTTAATAATTTTTAATATTATCCAATTAACCAATTTTGAAATTAGTTTTTCCTCCACGAACGCAAATACCAAAAGCAATATGATATTAACAATTATTCTGAGCAATATACTCATTTTAATATTATCTAAGATAAAATAATTACAAGTTATAATCAAAGCCACAACAACTATAGAGTTAACTATTTCACACAGCATACATCGTTTATCAAACACTGTGTCTTTACAATTCGATAATATTTTTTTATTTTTCAAAATGTGCCGCCTCTTTTAACATAATGTAGCTCTCCAAGCCCACACCGTTGTATTAGGTACAGTACCATTTCCTTTGTTATCCATTATTTTGATAAAAATACCTTAGTTGATATAAAAATTTCTTGTTACGGTCAAACATACGCTTCAAAAGTATAAATCAGAGCTTTGTATGGTAAATTTCCGTCAAAATCAAAGTAACTACTCTTTCTTAAAATTTGATATATCAAAATCAGAATATATTTTTATTAACTTAGAAGGAAATTTCCATGTTTTTTCCGAAACCTTTCCATAATAATAACTTTTTCTCGTATATGATATTGGATTACCAGAAATGTCGTATATAAAAGAAAACTCTTTTAACTCCATAGGATTCATCTGCGGACAGTTACTAGGTAGCACATTTCCAACATTGTTAAAATTTTCATTATTATACCACACTATTTCTTTTCTATTATTATAATTATTTATGGATTCTGCTTTTATTATATATTTTTTTTCATAATAATATTTGCGACTTGTTATACTCATTTCATTACCATTAGAAAAATCATTATTACCATTTTGAATATGGGGTAGCAAATCCATGCAGTCATATTGACTTATTTCACCATCTCCTTCAATATGCTCTATAGTAACTTGCAACAATGTATGACTGCCGCATAAATATTTCAGTCCAATTATCTTATCTTTTTCACATACAAAAATTTTTTCGCATATCGGTTTATTTTGTTCCCCCAAGAAAACAGAGTAAACTGGTTTTGTTTCTTTAAAAAAATGCTGGGAATATCCATTAAGATTTATCGGCAGTTTGTTTCTTTTCCACTTCTTTCTAATAGGTGCAGTATTATCATCAATTTCCAAAATAAAATCCGAATGATATGGTTCAACCCAAACCGGACTCCAAATCACATCTAAATTTTTATCAGATATATCTATACTTTTTTTTACATTTTCATATTCATACTCATATTCTTCAAATATTCTGACAAGCATTTCCGAAATACAAGTTATAGTTTTTGCGTTAAAAAACACTATCATTACTTCCTTTCAATTTATTTAAATCATCGGTAAAATAAACTTAATTATTGGCATCTTATCTGAGTGTATATTTACGTCCATTTTGTGCAGAAATTTCTTAATAAGCAATAACGATCTGCAAAATTTCAATGTTAACCAACTAAACAACAAGTTGCGTATTTAAGCTCTAAAGAATACTTCACTAAGAAATATCAAGATTGCAAAAATCATCGAGTTGGTTTATATTTATATGTATTTAAGGCGTTTTTATATTATCATCAAATCTATAGCACTTATCTCAGCTTTCATTGCCTGAAGTACTCCTATAATTGTAATACGGCACACATCTGTTCCAAGTCTATATGTCGCTAAATATGTTGGAACAATTATTCCATTTACCCAACCACAATATATATCATCTATTTTATGAATAGCTATATGAGTTTTGGTTTTTATTTTCACCAAATTAGCAATTTCTGCACCCGGTTTATAATATGCAGTACGATAATCCTCCTCATGTACTGATATTCCAACTGCTTTCAATACCATAACAGAGGGTGTCGCTTGAGCCAATTTTTTGGGAACAATATGATGAATTGCATACGAGTATTTATAATCTGAATTCTGCTTTGTCATTTCATTGGCAACTTTAAGCACACTTTGAGATAAAAGAGAGGCCATCAATAACATCGCAAGCATTATGCCTTTTTGATAAGGGTCATCAAAAATCTCGCCGATTTTTTTTGATATTTCAGAATTAGCATATGCTTTTGATAATTGTCCACCCAAATGCAACTCAAAAAGCTGTAACGAATAATTTATGTATTTATTACTTTCTGCTACTTCAAACTCTTCCAATAATGACCTAACAGATGTAATAATGGCACTATAATTACATACTGTTATTACTGTTATCACTGCAAATATTGTCACAGCAATCATCATATCCATCAATGGACTTCCTGATGGCATGGGCATAGGTTTAACTACTCCTTCAACACTATACCCACTCGGATCGCTGTTCATCACAGGATTAGCATTAGCATAAAGATACTTATGCAGGCTAACAGGATCTTTAATATCGCCCTGATAAGTATCCTGTGAAATAAACCTGCCCGTAGAGGTATCCATATACCTTGCACGCAGATAGTACAACCCAGTAGTCTCGTCAAACTGCTCGCCGCAATAACGGTAATGATTCTTTGTAGAGCCTGTAGATTTAAGAAGATTACCAAAAGCATCATAAGCATATGTATCAGTAACCTTACCATTCTCATTAGCAAGTCCAACAACAGAACCGTGCCCGTCACAAAGATATACAGACACATTGCCGTCACGTTCCTGAGAAATAAGGTCAGCTCCGATGGTATAGTATGCCTGCACCAAACCCTCAGAACCCATCTCTGCCAGAACATTGGTAAGGCTTGAATTATCATTGAGGTACTTTACATACTCAGTAACTCCGTCACTTCTATGTGTAGTCTTAGAAGTTCTGTTGCCCTCGTAGTCATAGGTATAGATTTCCTCAATTACAAGTATGCCGTTCTGAACAGTTGCCTTTATAAGCTTGTTTTCGAAGTTGTACTCATAAAGAGCAGACTGTGCAGAGCCAATTACCCTTACAAGATTACCGTTAAGGTCGTACTCATAAGAAGTCTCAGAATCTGAAACAAGCTGATTTAAAGCATTGTAAACATACGCAATTTCAGCACCATTTTCGTTTTTCAAGATGCGGTTGCTTACGTTGTCATAAGCATAGGTATAGGCAGTAACCTTTTCGCCCTCGGTGATAGTTTCACCTGAAAGGCGGTACAAGGAATCATAGGTGTATTCAACAGAACGGTTAAGTTCAGTTACACCAAGGCGTTCGCCGGCTGTTCCAAGTCGGTAAATATATTGTACCACAACATTCCCGTCAATGTCAACAGTTTCCTGCTTGATAAGACGATTTAAAAGGTCATAATCGTATGTAGTAGTAAACCCATTTGCATAATGTACAGCGGTGCGGTTTCCGTTTGCATCATACTCATAAACGGTTGCATAACCATTGCGGTCAACTACTCTTGTAAGCCTGTCAAGCAGATCATACTCATAAGATGTTGAACCGAAAGGTGTTGTGACCTTTGTAAGCCTGCAAGCGTTATCATAAGAATAGCTTACATAATTCCCGTCGGGATAATCCACACGGGTCAGACCGTCCATAAGGTCGTATGTGAACGTGGTTGTGCCTGTGCTGTCGGTAACACTGCTGATTTTTCCGTCAGCCGTATAGGTATAGTTCACCGTGCCGTCGGGTGTTGTTTTACTTGAAACCCTGTCAAGACTGTCGTATGTATAGCTTGTCAAGCTGCCTGCATAATCGGTTGAGGTCAGAACATTTCCGCTCTTGTCATAAGTGGTGTATGCGGAATTTCCGAGAGCGTTTGTTGTCTTTACAACTCTGCCGAAATCATCATATGCGTATGCGGTGACATTGCCGTTTCCGTCGGTAACGGAGGTCATATTGCCCACTTCGTCATATGTGTAGCTTGTGGAAATGCCCTGCGCATTTGTCACACGGATAAGCCTGTCTGCACCGTCATAAACATAATATGTGTTGTAGCCGTGCTGGTCGCTCTGACGTGTAACACGTCCTCTTTCATCATAAACAGAGGACACACTTGTGCCGTCGGGATATGTGGTCTTAATGCGGTTGCCGTTGTCATCATAGCTGTATGTGTATGTCCTGCCCATGGGGTCGGTCATACTTTCAAGCTGTGATTTTGCATTGTAATAGAACGTTGTGCGGTTGCCCAGTGCGTCAACGATAGCCGTATTTCTGCCTATCTTGTCATACTCATAATAGGTCACGCCGCCGCTTGCGCTTGTTTCGGAAACGAGATTGTAATTAGCGTCATAAACATATGAAACGCCTGCGCCGTTGGGATATGTCTTTGAAACAAGATTTCCCACCTTGTCATATTTCATTGTCACAGTTCTGCCCATACGGTCGGTTGCGGACAGATTATTGCCCTCACGGTCATATGTGAATGTTTCGGTGGTATTGTCGGGATAGGTTATCTTCACAAGATTGCCGAAATCATCATAATCATAGGAAGTTTTTCTGCCCTTTTCATCTGTGGCGGAGGACACCTTGCCCATGCTGTTGTATTCGGTGGTTGTGACATTGCCCTCGCTGTCGATTATCTTGATAAGATTGCCCGCAGCGTCATAGAAATAATTCTCGGTAACGCTTTTTACGCCCTCTTCGGAGGTGTAAGTCAGAGTTTTTGATGTGCAGTTTCCATCAGTATCATAGGTAAACTGAGTTGTTGTTCCTGCTCCGTTTGTGGCGGAAACAACATTGCCATTGCTGTCATAGGTCATATTCATATATGAGCCTATTTCATCGGTAACAGAGGTGAGCTGACCCTTGCTGTCATAGGAATAGTCAATGTCATTACCCATAGCGTCGGTGGTAGAGGTTGTATTGCCCTTATCGTCATACGCAACGGTTATGGTGTTGATACCCATTGCATTGATAGAAGTCAGCTGTCCCTTGGAGTTGTAGCTGTTGTTGACAGTATGACCCTCTGCATCGGTGAGAGTGAGCAGATTGCCGCTTTCGCTGTAGCCATAGTCGGTTACATTGCCAAGAGCATCGACAGTCTTGTCAAGATTGCCGTTTGGATCATATGAATTCTTGACGGTATTTCCGTTGGGGTCGGTCTGAGAAAGCACATTTCCGTTATCATCGTAAACGTAAAGAGTTATATTGCCGTTTCTGTCGGTAATTACCTCCTGCCTGCCGTCAATGTCATGGTCATATGCGATCTCATTGCCGTCGCTGTCGATAGTTTTGATAAGCCTGCCGTTGTCATCGTAAATATTTCTTGAAACATTTACACCTCTGGGGTCAATGATGTTCGTGATGTAATGATCGTCATACTCAAACCTTGTCACATAGCCGCTTACGTCCTTGACTGCGGTAAGGTCGCCGTTATTGTCATAGGTATATTCGACTGTTTTGCCCGTGGGAGATACAATGCTTGTAATTCTGCCCTCGCTGTCACGGTTGTAATTGATAGATTTTCCGTCGGAATGGATAATTCCGTCATAGGTCATTTCGATAGTGCTGCCGTTTGTGTCAATTATCTTTGTAACATTTCCGTCAGCGTCGAAATAATATACTGTTCCGTCCTGCTTGGTATCTTCCAACTCCCCCGTATTTTCAAATTCCTGCGTATGACCTCTCGGCACAAAATCATGCATTTTCACATTTTTCAAAAAGGGAGAATCCCTGACTCGCTTAGTCATAAAGCATCACTCCTACTTAAAAGATTTTCCCGTTCTGACGTATGCGATGAACGGAGCTTTGGGTATTCTGTATTTCTTTCCTACCCCTTTGTATCGGAAACAATTCCGAATATTCATCTGCTCTTTTTCTGAGCGTTGACGGAGAGATGCCCAGAACTACTGCCGCCTCCGATGCGCTCAGAAAGCTTTTTGTTGATTTTTCTATCTCCTCTAAGCTTTTGTTCTCCAAATGATCACCTGCCTTTCTGCGGAAATATTTCTTGAATCTTTGTGATGAGTATGGTATAATCTATTTAACGGGCATAAGCTGCTCGATATATCGGAAGTTATAAAGGAGAAATAAAATGAGTACAAAAAAAGCAATTGGCACATCATTTGTTGCCATATTTATTTTAATAATCACACAGATTATTGCACAATCCATTGCAAGTATGTTTGTTATAATAAAAATTCCAACTGGCATTTGTAATATTATCGCTGGAATTATATATGCTGGATTGACATATCTTATTCTGAAAATGTTTATTAGCAAAATTATTAAATTGCCGACTTCGGATTTCGGAATGCCTAAATTTGCTATTAAAATAAGATGGATTTTAATAGCTGTATTATTACCATTTGTTATAAAAGGAAGTTATCTTTTAATATTCAACGGTAAGTATGTATCCTCAAATATGAATGGAAATCAGATGTTCAATACTTTAAGTGCAGGGGTTGCATTTACCGGAATAGCGGCTGGATTTGTTGAAGAAATGGTGTTTAGAGGAGTTATACTTAATGCATTAAAGAAAAGATGGAATATTAATGTGGCTGTAATTGTTCCATCAATGTTATTTGGTATTGTACATGTTCTTGGACAGGATTTTTCAATAGGCAGTTGTCTATTAGTAATTATCGCCGGAACGATGGTAGGCGTTATGTTTTCGATGATTGCAATAGAAAGTGGTTCAGTTTGGAATAGTGGAATAGTTCATGCTATCTGGAACGTTGTGATTATTGGTGGAGGATTAGCTATTGGGGAAAAAATGGATAAATATTCTATAATGACATATGTACTTAATTCAAAAGATTTCGCCATCACAGGTGGAGAATTTGGAATTGAATCATCTGTTATTTCATTGTTCGGATACATAATAGTTGCTGGTATAGCATTTTTTATGATTAAATCAAGAAAAAATTGATATAATAGGTTTGAAAATATGAAGCTATAAGGTACTTGTCAAATTCCAATTTATCGAGCAGTTTATATTTACAGCACAAAAGGAAATATGACTGAAAGATAAATCGGAATTTGGAGAGGTAATCTATGGACTATACAATTAGAAATATAAGAGAAGCTGAATATAAAATATTAAGCGATTTTTTATATGAGGCAATATTTATTCCCGAAGGTGTCAAAGCACCTCCAAAAGATATTATTAATAAACCTGAACTACAGGTGTATATATCAGATTTTGGAAAGCATAGTGGAGATTACTGTCTTGTTGCAGAGTCTGACAAAAAAAATAGTGGGTGCCGTATGGGTTCGGATTATGAATGATTATGGTCATGTTGATAATGAAACTCCATCTTTTGCAATATCATTATTTCCAGAATACAGAAGCCATGGAATAGGAACTGCTTTGATGAAATCAATGATTGATCTACTGAAAACAGAAAAATATAAACAGGCATCACTTGCCGTTCAAAAAACAAACTATGCAGTTAATATGTACAAGAATGTTGGATTTGAAATAACTGACGAAAACGAAGAAGAGTACATTATGATATGTAAGCTTTAATTCGTCAAATTCCAATTTATCGAGCAGTTAATACTCACAGCACTTTAACGGGTGCTGTGATTTTTTCTGAGCGTTGACGGTAATATGCCCGGAACGGCTGCCGCCTCCGATGTGCTCAGAAAGCTCCTCTAAGCTTTTGTTTTTCAAATAATCACCTGCCTTTCTGCGGAAATATTTCTTGAATCTTTGTGTTGAGTGTGGTATAATCTATTTAACGGGCATAAGCTGCTCGACAAATCGGAATAAGCTTAACTGTTTTTGTATTGGAATTGTCATCCAGAAAGGAAAATCGTTATGCAAGAATGGCTCTTTACTACTGCCCTCAGCATAATTGGACTATTCTTGATCTCTATTACATATATTGCTCTATATCAAAGCAAAAAAAGAAATAAATTCATATCCGGAGTCCCTTTCTTCGGAGGTTTCATTCTTGCTGTAGCATTTCTGTTTTCTCCTATTAAATGGTTAGCATTTCTTGGTTTTATTGATTACGGCTTGTGGTTTCTTCCTTATAGTCTGATATATGACCATTTTCAAAACAGAAGATTCCAAAAAGTTTATATGCAGCAAGATTTCGTACAACGTGTCAGAGATAATACTAAATCATTAAGTATAAAAATTCTTGAAAGAAATGAAGATTTGCTAAACCCATTTGTTACTAATTTAGTTTATAACCTTGCAGTACCTAAACTGCTGTTTGCTATCTGTACGGACAAAGACGGGAAAAATTATTTACTTGTCGATAAATATGAAAAAAACAGAAATATCGCAATATATCCATTTATTGATAATACAATTCAACTTACAGGACTTAAATTAAAAGAATGTGATTTGACCGTAAAATTTGAAATTATTGAAAAGCCATAATATATTCCCATTTATCGGGTAGTTTATACTCACAGCACTTTAACGGGTGCTGTGCTTTTTTCTGCCATAAAGTTTGCACAAAGTCACCTGCCTGCAAATCTCCAAAACCAATGCAACAATAAAAAGTTCAATCATACTTTCCACCTCATTCCAATCCTGCCAGCTGATTATACTCCTCAATTTTCCAGCGTTTCAGCCAGTCCCATAAGCAAACTTTCATGTATGCAGCCTTGTTGCGAATGCTGCTTTCCGTTTTTTTTCCTCAGTATCGTCTCCCATTCGTATTGAAAACTGAGAATAAAATCATAAAGCGAATTTTCACGGATAAGACTGTTCAGAGTATCAAGCACTTCCGTGTAACGAACAATCTGCCTGTTGAACCTGAAACTGTCTGCCATAATAAACTCAGTCAGCATTTTCAACGTTATGTCTATGAAATTCTTGTTCGGCATCGGCTTCATATCATCGTCAAAGGCATAATTGCTGTATGCCGAAAGATACTGCAAAGCCGTCAGAACATAGCTGCTGTCACTTCGGAATGATTCGGGAATATGCAGAGCTTTTGTCCTGCAATCTTCCTCGTCAACATATATCAGATCCATTTCGGAAGTCGGGTCACGGGTGTAAATGTAATGCCAGTTGTCAAGGTCAAGCCCCATAGCCGAGAGAATTTCAAGGAAAGACAATTTGCTTTCCGTTTTCATTCCGTCATTCAAAAATTTTTCATCGCACTCATGCGGAGAGAATGAAAGATTTGAAAAACAATTACTTTGATTTTTATTATCTTTAGTTTTACCCCGTGCTTCGGATGACCTTGTTCCCCAGTAGTCAGCGGAACAAGCATTTTCGGCAGAAAAAGAGTTGCTAACAGAATTATCACTGCTGTTACCGATGAGCCGAGCGGAATCGGATTCATCAGCGCCTGAAACGGAATTCAGGTTCGTTACAGCCTTGGACTTTTCATCGCCGGGACCGCTCTGAACGGAATCAGAAGCTATTACCTCTATAAGACGATGCTTTCTGTTGTATCTGCGCTTCTTTCTCTTTTCAAGCTCTTCATCATACTTCAGTGCAATAGCTTCCTGAGCTTCTTCGCCCGATCTCAACAGAGATGCAAGCTTATCCGCATCGGGAATTATCCTGAAATATCTTTTGGCAGGCAAACCTTTAAGCTCCAATTCAATAAGGCCGTGCTTAATGAGATGACGGATAGCTGTTTTCTGCGCATCTTCCGCATAACCGCTGTTAAGATGAAGGTCCTTAACAGTCGAATAGAACCAGCCGCCCTCTGTGAGCTTGGCGATAAGGCAGTTATATATCTCTGCTTCTGCATTGCCTATGGCAAAAGACAGCAGCCTGTTCCTTGAAACTGTATTGGTGGGATTAAGCACTTCAAGTAATGGCGTTATGAGGTATTGCATTCAAATCACCTGTCTTTCCCGCAAACATTCCGAAAGGTCAGTCTTGTTGATGAGCATAACAGTTTCACTTCTTGCAGCCGAAGCCATTGACTGAGAACACAGACATTCGCACTGAATATCCGATATAGACATATCCATAACATACGCTTTCATCATTTTACCGACTGTTTCACCGTCGATATCACTTCCGTATGCCCTGAGATCATCAACGCAATCGGTGAATATCACTCCAAACAAAGTCTTGCTGACATCATATACATCACTGCGCTGTGCTACGCTCTTGGGAATATATATTGTATCATCACTAAGTATTTTAAGAATATCATCTATTATATAATTTTCCATTTTTAGTCTCCTTTTCGGAGCAACAAAAAAAGCCTCCGTACGCATACAAAATGTACGCATACGGAGGCTTGACCTTCCATATTTCAAATAAATACAATAAAACTGTATAAAACGACACTAACCATCGTTCAAAGGAAGAGATTCACAAATATCACTCTCTATACCTTTTCTCGATGGTTAGTGCTTAGAATTGCTTGGCTCCCCAAGCTGGACTCGAACCAGCGACATCATGATTAACAGTCATGCGCTCTACCGACTGAGCTATTGAGGAATATGGTATATATGATAAAAGCCGGCGCAGCCCTATTTTCCCGAGACGTCACCATCTGAGTATCTTCGGCGTGTATGAGCTTAACTTCTGTGTTCGGAATGGGAACAGGTGGAACCTCATAGCCATATGCACCGGCTATCATATATTCAAGGTATCAAACCCTGAAAATTGAATAAAGGAAGTAACAGAGAAGCGTAATCAGAAGAGATGAAATAAGGTCAAGCCCTCGACCGATTAGTACCTGCAGGCTGAACATGTCACCATGCTTACACCATAGGCCTATCAACCTCATAGTCTTTGAGGGGTCTTACTCTTTCGATGGGATATCTTATCTTAAGGGCGGTTTCACGCTTAGATGCCTTCAGCGTTTATCCGTTCCGCACTTAGCTGCCCGGCTGTGCCGTTGGCACGACAACCGGTGCACCAGAGGTGCGTCCATCCCGGTCCTCTCGTACTAGGGACAGCTCCTTTCAAATATCCTTCGCCCACGACAGATAGGGACCGAACTGTCTCACGACGTTCTGAACCCAGCTCGCGTACCGCTTTAATTGGCGAACAGCCAAACCCTTGGGACCGAATTCAGCCCCAGGATGCGATGAGCCGACATCGAGGTGCCAAACCTCCCCGTCGATGTGGACTCTTGGGGGAGATCAGCCTGTTATCCCCAGGGTAGCTTTTATCCGTTGAGCGACGGCATTTCCACTCACATACCGCCGGATCACTAACTCCAACTTTCGTTACTGCTCGACCCGTCAGTCTCGCAGTTAGGCCAGCTTTTGCGTTTGCACTCACTTGCATGGTTTCCATCCATGCTGAGCTGACCTTTGAGCGCCTCCGTTACTCTTTTGGAGGCGACCGCCCCAGTCAAACTGCCCGCCTAACGATGTCCCCCGACCTGATTCAAGGCCGCAGGTTAGAATTCCAGCACTTCAAGAGTGGTATCCCAACA
>ENA-OXFN01000334-OXFN01000334.1-human-gut-metagenome-genome-assembly--contig:-NODE-334-length-17396-cov-8.56064_pt1 | contig 17396 bp, 9 predicted proteins | sample MGYA00249366_ERZ652265 | MGnify/ENA primary metagenome ERZ652265 (study PRJEB26925, sample SAMN05826980) | human gut metagenome | biome: ENVO:2100002; feature: ENVO:00000062; material: ENVO:00002003... | reverse complement strand
TCAGATGTGTATAAGAGACAGATATTAAAGGTTTGACCATCTCTAATATACTATAAATCAATAATATGCACAACTTTTTAAACATCAATATATTATCTTTTTAATTCCGCCAACGGGTTATAGATGTTATTTTTTTAAGATTCGATGTTCTGATTTTAATTATTCGAGGGAGAAACTTCAAATAATCCCTATATTTGAAATCAAAAACAAAATAACACAATGGAGAGCGATTTACCTAATTTTGATTTGCCGTCTGATTATATTGTTGGAGAAGGGTATGGGATAAATTTATTAAAAAGGTATAAAAACTTTCCTTGCAGGGTAAAAGCCGGTTTTTTCATTCTTTGTGTAAAAGGGATAATGCAAGCGACAATCAATGGGAATCTTCAAAATATTGGTGAAAATGATTTGATAACCTTACCGCCCGGATATTTTATGGAAATTCTTGATTTTTCACCGGATATTCATATCTATTATGCCGGGTTCTCATCCGAATTCATAGAGGGTATAAATCTAATGAAGTCTACAGAACATCTTCTCCCTATAATTATGGAAAATCCGATAATAAGATTATCTCCATTGCAGGCTTGCAGTTATAAAATGTTCTATGAATCGTCAATTCTTTCGTATGCTTCTCCAAAAACATTGGCAAACAAGGAAATAGTAAAGGCGGTTCTTACCATGTTCCTTCAGGGAGCCACTGAAATTTATAAAATGCAAAATAACTTGTATTTATCTTCCCAGTCAAGAAAGTACGAAATTTATCAGGATTTTTTGCAATTGGTCATGAAATATTATACTATTCATCACGGAACCTCTTTTTATGCCGAACATCTAGGACTTAGCTTGCGCATTTCTGTTCAACAATAAAAAAGGTTGCAGGAAACACTCCTTTAGAAGTCATAGCTTCCATCATTCTGATGGATGCCAAATCCCGGCTGAAGTCAACCAATGAACCGGTGAAGAATATAGCCTTATCTTTGGGATTTAATAATATCTCTTTCTTCAATAAGTTTTTTAAGCAACATACGGGTGTTACCCCACAGGAATACAGGGGGCATTAAACTTCCACCAGCTGTTTTTCGAGCGGTAATGTAACGGTAAAACGGCTGCCTCTTCCTACTTCCGATACAACATAAATACTCCCTTGCAGATGTTCTACAATCGTTTTGCAGATAGAGAGTCCCAACCCCGTACCCTACTTGAAAGTATTGACTTTATAAAAACGGTCGAATATTTCTTTCTGGCATTCTTGGGGAATACCTTCCCCCGTGTCCTCCACAAACAGACAAACTGAATCGTCATTTTCCGGATTAACCATAAAACCGAAATGAATATATCCTTCTTCTGTAAATTTCCGGGCATTATTTATGAAATTGCATATTACTTGTTTCAAGCGTGTAGCGTCAGTAGTTATGTAAATATCATCATCCGGCAAGATTGCTTTTATTTCGATTTCCGGCACATTTTTCACGACCTGCTCTTTCTCTATATCCTTCATTATGGATTTGAGGGAGTAATTGGAATAAGTAAACTTGATAGTGTTTGATTCAATCTTGGACAAATCAAGTATATCGTCAATCAATCGTACTAAATGTTCGCTATTGATGCTGATTAGTCGCACGAAATCGGCACGTTCCTCTTCACTTAACTCATCATAAGTAGAACCTATAACATCAGAAAAGCCGACTATTGCATTCAGCGGCGTACGGATTTCATGACTCATATTGGCTAAAAATGCCATTTTAAGACGATCGCTTTCTTCTGCTTTTTTACGTGCCTCGATTAAGGTGTTTTCTATGTCTTTATATTCCTGAATACTCAAGCAGATTCCCACTAACCGATAGGGATGACCGGATATGTTTGCAATATAAGTAGACTGCCCTTCAAACCATTCCCAAGTACCATCCCCCCGGCGCAAACGGAATGGAACTGTTTTGTCAAAAGTTGTATTACCACTAAGTTGTACAACAAAGGCGTCAGCCATAGTTTGCCGATCGTCCGGATGAATCATATTCACATATTCCTCCATTGTCAAAGTATTATTCTCTCCGGCTGGAATACCTAAATGTTCAAAATAACGATCATCAAGAGTAAATTCACTACGGCTTATGTCATAATACCAGGGATATATCCTAGTTCTTTGCAAGGCTGTATTTAATATATATTCTTGTGTCAGTTCCACAGTAATATTACGGAAAAAGAACAAGATGTTTTTTTCGCCCTCTTCATTTTCCATTGTAGCAAATTCTCCTCTTATCGGGAATTGTGTATAGTCAACTTGTTCCTGCATAAATGTATGTTCAGGCAGCGAGTATACTTTTTTGCCTTGACGGATTTCTTCCAAAATGGTCGAGAGTATATCTTCTTTCTTATTTAACAGCTTGAATATCTTGTTGGTCGGAAGAGGCATCATCGCATTGACTGACGAATGTACATGAAGTTCCGTAAAAGCTTGCTGATTCAGTTGTATGACTTCTCTATTTATATCCAATATGATAACTCCGTCAGGTAGGATATTCAGCAAATCATCATTGTAGAGTGTTTGTCCGTTCGCTTCCATATTTTGTTATTTTTCGTTCAATGTACAAGATAATAATTAAATTCATAACAAAGAAAGCCATTTTACTGAAGAAAACATTATTTCAACAAACCTTTTGTACCTGTTTATATAGCTATTTTAATTTGCAACACATTGAATGTTAATACGATATTCCTTTTTTAAGATTCGATACTCATTTATTAAGCCTCACTCCGTTTATTTGCCAGTCATTTTTTTCTGTTCCTTCAGTGAAATTGAATGATTGCACAGAAGAAGACAACGGTTCGAATGTGAGTGAAAATTCTGCTTCGCCGCTTTCAGGCAAATAAAAGTGCTCACCGGGTTTAATCCCATCTGCTTTCTTTAAGGTATACGTTTCACCTTTCTCATCTACCAATCTACAATTCGGGCTGACTCGTATCCAGTATTTGGGAATATAATAAGCGTTGAAATGTACGATGGTAGCGGTGTCTGTCAGTACCACTTGCTTGACTTCAAGAATATCGGTATTGGTTGATTCCGACACCGGATAGTTAACGACTTTTGTATTTCCTTGCCATGTAATACTCATTTCATGTTTGACAGCATCCAGATACCTGCGCATTTTTAGTTTCAAACTACCTTTGCCATAACCCGACCACATTTTCATGATTTTGCCTTCGGGAGAGATAAGGACATAGTTGGGAATACCTCGAACTCCATATTTAGCGTATAATCCGGCTGTTTGTTTTAAGTCACTTAAATTCTGCCAGGTCATTTCATGTTTTGCCGAAGCTGCCTTCCACCTGCTTTTCGTATCGGAGCTTAGACTAATGATAGTAAGACGCTCTTTATATTGTTCTTGAATCTCTTTCATCTCTGGTAAAGCCATAATGCAAGGACCGCAACCGCTACTCCAGAAATCAAGCAATATATATTTTCCATTGAAATCAGTCAGATGATGAATCTTTCCATCCAAATCGAAAAGTTCGGTATCTGCCATTTTATCTCCCTCTTTCACAACTGTAGGTGGGAAAAGATTAACTGTAATTTCCTGTCCTGTTATAGAAGTCTTTTGTGCTTCATTCATTCTATTATACAAAGCCAGTGTTTCATCTTTATAAGAGAAATTTGGATTGTACTTCACCGACATGCTCAATTTATATAGCCTGTCCATCCAAATGTTTGATACAGGAAGTTCCTGCATCAGTTTCATTTCACGTTTGCTGATTAAAGCTGAAATACTGTCTTCTTTCGCACGTAGAGCCTTCCGTTCGGCTTCCGGGGCAGAACGCAGACTTCTTGCTTTGATAGACAAACGTTGATACTCATCCCATAAATCGTGTGAATCTTCAATAAACCTATTATATTCTATTTGTTCCTTTACAGGGCTGTCTACTGTCCACGTATGTATCAAGGTATTCGTTCCGGTTACTTTGATTCTTGCATTAGGAGTTGCATAAATCTCCAGCGACATGGAAGGAAAATCATCATTACGGGTACACATTAGAGATAATTTGTCTAAACCATCTTCTCCGGCATTTCGTTTGAAGAAGAAAGTACCGTTTTGTATGGTATCCATGGCTACTGTACTTCCTACATTTCCGTCAAGTAGAAAAAGAGAAACAAGAGTTCCATCCTTTACACCTTCCACTTTACCTTCAATCGTATACTCGTGTTGTGCTTGTGAAACGAGACTGCCTAATAAAAAGAGGCTGCTAAATAGTAGTTTTTTCATCATCATAATATTAGAAGTAATTATACGCCACAAGGTAAAGCTTTTCTTTATAGAGTGTTACTCCTTTTATTGTTCTTTAATATTTCTGTAAAAGAAAGGGGTACAAAATGCCCTTTCGTTCGTCTACTTGATATGAAGAAAAAAGAACGAATGAAAATATATACTTTACTGCTTGGCGCATTGTTTGTAAGTCCTACACAGGCACAAACAATGCATGATTGGGAGAATCATCATGTTCTCCAGATCAACCGTGAACCGGCAAGAGCTACTTTTACCCCTTTCTCTGTACAGAAAGGAGACGGCTCAATCTCTTTAGACGGAACCTGGAAATTCCGTTGGACTCCCGTTCCCAATGAAAGAGTCGTGAACTTCTATCAGATAAATTTTGATGATAAAGATTGGACGGATTTGCCTGTTCCCGCCAACTGGGAAGTGAACGGATATGGCACGCCTATCTATGTTTCAGCAGGCTATCCGTTTAAAATAGATCCTCCACGGGTGATGGGAGAACCGAAAACTGACTATACCACGTATAAAGAAAGAAACCCGGTAGGGCAATATCGCCGCACTTTTGTATTGCCGACCGGATGGGAAGTGAATGGACAGACTTTTCTACGGTTTGAGGGCGTAATGAGCGCCTTTTATGTTTGGATCAACGGTGAGCGGGTAGGGTATAGCCAAGGCAGTATGGAACCGAGCGAATTTAATGTCACGAAGTATCTGAAATCCGGAGAAAATCAGATTTCACTGGAAGTCTACCGATATAGTGACGGTTCTTATCTGGAAGATCAGGATTTCTGGCGTTTTGGTGGTATTCATCGTAGTATTCATCTGATACATACACCGGATATTCATGTCCGTGATTATGCGGTACGCACTCTTCCCGCATCTGTGGGTGATTATAAAGACTTTATTTTGCAGATTGATCCGCAATTCAGTGTATATCGAGGGATGACCGGAAAAGGGTATGTCTTACAGGGAGTATTAAAGGATGCTTCAGGCAAAGAAGTTGCCACATTGAAAGGCGATGTGGAAGATATTCTTGATTTGGAGCATAAAGCAAGCCGGATGAATGAATGGTATCCGCAGCGTGGCCCGCGTAAGATGGGACGTTTGTCAGCCATTATAAAATCACCGGAAAGATGGACGGCAGAAACGCCCTATCTCTATAAATTACACTTAACTCTCCAAAATGAAGAAAGAAAAGTCGTAGAACAGATAGAACAGGCCGTGGGCTTCCGCTCTGTAGAAATCAAAAAAGGACAACTGTTAGTGAATGGTAATCCGGTTCGTTTTCGTGGAGTGAACCGTCACGAACATGATCCACGGACGGCACGTGTCATGAGCGAAGAACGAATGCTTCAGGATATTCTTTTAATGAAACAGGCAAATATAAATGCTGTACGCACCAGCCATTACCCCAATGTCAGCCGTTGGTACGAGCTATGCGACAGCTTGGGATTGTACGTGATGGACGAAGCGGATATAGAAGAACACGGATTGCGTGGAACACTCGCAAGTACCCCCGACTGGCATGCGGCATTTATGGACCGTGCAGTCCGTATGGCGGAACGTGATAAGAATTATCCATGTATTGTAATGTGGAGCATGGGAAACGAAAGCGGTTACGGACCAAACTTCGCTGCTATTTCGGCATGGCTGCATGATTTCGATCCCACTCGCCCTGTACACTATGAGGGGGCACAGGGAGTGGACGGAAATCCTGACCCGAAGACGGTCGATGTTATCAGCCGCTTTTATACCCGGGTGAAACAAGAATATTTAAATCCCGGTATTGCAGAAGGAGAGGATAAAGAACGCGCTGAAAATGCACGCTGGGAACGGTTGCTGGAGATTGCGGAACGCACCAATGACGACCGTCCGGTAATGACGAGCGAATATGCACATTCCATGGGAAATGCATTAGGAAATTTCAAGGAATATTGGGATGAGATATATAGTAATACCCGTATGCTGGGTGGTTTTATATGGGATTGGGTAGATCAGGGAATCTACAAGACTTTACCCGACGGTCGTACCATGGTGGCTTATGGTGGTGACTTTGGCGATAAGCCGAACTTAAAAGCTTTCTGCTTTAATGGATTACTGATGAGTGACCGTGAAACTACGCCTAAATATTGGGAGGTAAAGAAGGTATATGCACCAGTTGAACTGAAAATGGAAAATGGGAAGCTGAAAGTGACGAACCGGAACCATCATATCGATTTATCATCTTATCGCTGCTTATGGACATTGTCTGTGGATGGAAAACAGAAAGAACAAGGAGAAATTACATTGCCAGAAATAGCTCCAGGAGAAAGTGGAACAATAGATTTGCCGACTTTCCGTTCATTGAATCCTCTTTCCGATTGCCAACTGAAAGTAAGCATTGTTTTGAAATCGGATGCTCTTTGGGCAAAGGCGGGACATGAAGTGGCTTGGGAACAATTCTGTTTGCAAAAAGGAGATTTAGCTTCTGCTGATTTAATTAATAAAGGAACGCTTCAAGTGGAAGAGGATGATAAATCTTTATTGATTAGCGGACGCGGTTTTTCTGTTCAGTGGGAAAAGAAAGTGAACGGAAGTATGACCTCCCTTATATATAAGAACAAAGAAATGCTGGCTCACTCCGATGATTTTCCGGTTCAGCCCGTCACTCAAGTTTTCCGTGCTCCGACAGATAATGACAAGAGCTTTGGAAACTGGTTGGCTAAAGACTGGAAATTGCATGGAATGGATCATCCGCAGATAAATCTGGAATCTTTCCACCATGAAAAACGTGCAGACGGGGCGGCCATTGTCCGGATTCAAACAAGTAATTTATATAAAGAAGGAAAAGTGGCGACGACTTCTGTCTATACGGTCTTTTCAGATGGAACGATTGATCTGGAAACAACTTTCTTGCCACAAGGAGTTCTTCCTGAAATTCCCCGTTTAGGAATCGCATTCTGTCTGGCGCCTGCTTATGATACATTTACCTGGTATGGCAGAGGGCCACAGGATAACTATCCAGACCGCAAAACATCTGCTATGATAGGGCTTTGGAAAGGAAGCGTTGCAGAACAGTACGTACATTATCCACGTCCGCAGGACAGTGGAAACAAAGAGGAAGTACATTATCTGACCCTGACCGACAAACAGAATAAAGGTATCCGTGTTGACGCGGTAGAAAACGTATTTTCTGCATCTTCCCTGCATTATACTGTACAGGACATCTATGAAGAAACTCACGATTGTAATTTAAAACCACGTGCGGAAGTTATTCTAAGTATGGATGCTGCCGTACTTGGATTAGGAAACAGTAGTTGCGGACCGGGTGTATTGAGGAAATATGCCATAGAGAAAAAAGAACATACGCTGCATATCCGTATCAGTAGTAAACAATGATAGCAATAAATAACTAACACAATTATAAAAGTAACAATGAAAAAAGTAACCACTTTATTATCGACCTTGGCGTTGGCAACTACCCTGGCTGCTCAAAACCTTCCACAAACGGAAAGGCAATATCTTTCCGGTCACGGATGCGACGATATGGTTGAATGGGACTTCTTTTGTACCGACGGACGCAATTCCGGCAAATGGACGAAAATCGGTGTACCTTCCTGTTGGGAGCTGCAAGGATTCGGCACCTATCAGTATGGAATCACTTTCTATGGTAAACCATTCCCTGAAGGCGTTGCCAATGAAAAAGGTATGTATAAGTATGAGTTTGAAGTTCCGGAAAAATTCCGCGGCAAACAGGTCAATCTTGTATTCGAAGCTTCAATGACAGATACGGAAGTAAAAGTGAACGGACGCAAAGTTGGTTCCAAACATCAGGGAGCCTTCTATCGTTTTTCGTACAACGTCACGGATTTCCTGAAATATGGCAAAAAGAATTTACTGGAAGTCACTGTTGCCAAAGAGAGTGAAAATGCCAGTGTGAACCTTGCCGAACGTCGTGCTGATTATTGGAATTTCGGCGGTATCTTCCGTCCGGTATTCCTGGAGGTGAAACCAGCCGTAAACCTGCGGCACATTGCCATTGACGCAAAGATGGATGGAACTTTCCGTGCCAACTGCTACACAAATATCTCTAATGACGGAATGAGCATCCGTACACAGATTTTAGATAAAAAAGGGAAAAAGATAACGGAAACCACCGTACCCGTAAAAGCTGGAGGTGACTGGACTTCCCTGCAACTGAATGTATCTAACCCCGCATTATGGACAGCGGAAACTCCGAATCTTTATAAAGCGCAATTCTCTCTATTGGATAAGGCCGGTAAGGTTTTGCATAGTGAAACGGAAAATTTTGGTTTCCGCACGATTGAAGTACGTGAAAGCGACGGACTTTATATAAACGGAGTGCGTATCAATGTACGTGGTGTCAATCGTCATAGCTTCCGTCCTGAAAGTGGCCGTACATTAAGTAAAGCGAAGAATATCGAAGACGTTCTTTTGATGAAAAGCATGAATATGAATTCTGTCCGTTTGAGCCATTATCCGGCAGACCCGGAATTTTTGGAAGCTTGTGATTCTCTCGGACTTTATGTGATGGACGAATTGGGAGGATGGCATGGCAAGTATGATACCCCCACCGGAGTACGTCTGATTGAAGGCATGATAGAACGTGACGTGAATCATCCGTCTATTATTTGGTGGAGTAATGGTAATGAAAAAGGATGGAATACCGAACTGGATGGAGAGTTTCATAAATACGATCCGCAGAAACGTCCGGTTATTCACCCGCAAGGTAACTTCTCCGGTTTTGAAACCATGCATTACCGCTCTTACGGAGAAAGCCAGAACTACATGCGCTTACCGGAAATCTTTATGCCTACGGAATTCTTGCATGGTTTGTACGATGGCGGCCATGGTGCCGGATTATACGATTATTGGGAAATGATGCGCAAGCATCCCCGTTGTATCGGTGGCTTCCTTTGGGTATTGGCAGACGAAGGTGTGAAGCGTGTAGATATGGACGGATTCATTGATAACCAAGGAAACTTTGGAGCAGACGGTATTGTAGGACCACATCACGAAAAGGAGGGTAGCTACTACACTATCAAGCAGTTATGGAGTCCGGTGCAAATCATGAATACTTCTATCGACAAGCAATTTGATGGCAAATTCTCCGTAGAAAACCGTTACGATTATCTGAATCTGAATACTTGCCGTTTCCTTTGGAAGCAAGTAAAATTCCCGTTGGCAACAGATGCTTCCAATGCCGCTGTTCAAGTACTGAAAGAAGGTGAAGTGCAAGGCAGTGACGTGGTTGCTCACTCGGCAGGCATTTTGGATATAAAAACAAATATCCTCCCCAATGCAGACGCCCTCTTCCTGACAGCAATCGATCCATACGGCCATGAACTTTGGCGCTGGACTTTCCCGGTCAACAAACTGAATCAGCAGACAGAACAGCTTTCTCCCTTGTCCAGTCGTCCTACTTATACAGAGACAGAAAATGATCTTACTGTGAAAGCGAATAAGCGTACATTCATCTTCTCAAAGAAAGACGGACAACTGAAAGGGGTATCTGTAGATAACCGTAAGATTAGTTTCGCCAATGGCCCCCGTTTCATTGGAGCCCGTCGTGCAGACCGCTCATTGGATCAGTTCTATAACCACGATGATGAGAAAGCAAAAGAAAAAGACCGCACATACAGCGAATTCCCGGATGCTGCCGTATTTACGAAACTGGATGTGAAAGAAGACGGAGGTAATCTGGTTGTTACCGCCAATTATAAACTGGGCAATCTGGATAAAGCTCAATGGACAATCAACCCGAGTGGGGATTTGGCTTTGGATTACACCTACAATTTCTCCGGTGTTGTAGATTTGATGGGTATTCGTTTCGACTATCCTGAAGATCAGGTAATCAGCAAACGCTGGCTGGGTGCCGGACCTTACCGTGTATGGCAAAACCGTATTCACGGAACGCAATACGATGTATGGGAAAACGACTATAACGATCCTATTCCGGGTGAGACTTTCACATATCCCGAATTCAAAGGATACTTTGGTGATGTTTCCTGGATGAATATCCAAACGAAAGAAGGCACTATCAGTCTGACAAACGAAACTCCCGACACGTATATCGGAGTATATCAGCCTCGTGATGGCCGCGACCGTTTGCTTTATACTCTTCCCGAAAGCGGAATCTCTGTCCTGAACGTGATTCCTCCGGTACGTAATAAAGTAAATTCCACCGATTTGTGTGGGCCCTCTTCACAACCGAAATGGGTAAATGGTCCACAAACCGGACGAGTCATTTTCCGGTTTATGTAAATGAATCATATAAAGGTATCCACATTGCGTTGGGTACCTTTTTTATTTGGCCTTCTCACCGATTTTTCAAGGAAAAAGGCTATAAGTGGGGAATAATCATTATTTTTGTTTCGTTTTATACATTCAGATAAATGAATTCTTTCCTATGTACACAATACTAATTATAGAAGATGAACCCAGAGTTGCAAGTTTGCTGATGAACGGGCTGGAAGAAAATGGTTATCAGGCAATGGTGGCTTATGACGGATTGATGGGGTTACGGCTTTTCCAGGCCCATACATTCGATTTGGTCATATCCGACATTGTTCTGCCCAAGATGGACGGATTTGAACTGGCGAAAGAAATTCGCAAAACCAATCCCCATATCCCTATATTAATGTTGACGGCATTAGGATCAACGAATGATAAACTGGATGGTTTCGATGCCGGTGCAGACGATTACATGGTGAAACCCTTTGATTTCAGAGAGTTGAACGCCAGAATCAAAGTACTATTGAAACGTGTGACGGGCAATACACAGGAATTGCCGCAGGAACTTGTTTATGCAGATTTACGTATTGACCTTCAACGTAAGGACGTAGAACGAAACAGCATATCCATAAAACTTTCTCCTAAGGAATACAACTTGCTGTTATATATGGTAGAAAATGCTGAAAGAGTATTGAGCAGGGTTGAAATAGCAGAAAAAGTATGGAACACCCATTTTGATACAGGAACGAATTTCATAGATGTATATATCAACTATCTCCGTAAGAAGATAGACAGGGATTTTGAACCAAAACTTATTCATACCAAAGCCGGAATGGGTTTTATACTGACTGATAAGTTATGAAAATCAGAACAACACTGACCCTACAATATGCAGGGCTGACAGCTGCGGTATTCTTCATATTTGTCATAGCCGTCTACTATGTGAGTGAACATTCACGTAGTAATGCTTTCTTTCGTAATCTTCAAAGTGAGGCTATAACCAAAGCACATTTATTCCTTAAAAATCAAGTAGATGCGCAAACTATGCAGTCTATTTATCTAAATAATCAGAAGTTTATTGATGAAGTAGAAGTTGCTGTCTATACAACCGATTTTAAAATATTATATCACGATGCACTGCAGAACGATATTGTCAAGGAAACACCGGAGATGATAAAGCGAATTCTGAAACAGAGGGATATCAATTTCTATGTGGACGAATATCAGGCAGTAGGATTGGTGTATCCATTTGAAGGTAAAGATTATATTGTTACCGCTGCCGCCTATGATGGTTACGGATACGCCAATCGGGATGCGCTAAGAAATATACTCATCCTGTCATTTATCGGAGGATTAAGTGTATTGGTGATTGTGGGTTATATCCTGTCTCGAAGCACTTTAAAACCAATACGCAGCATTGTCAAAGAAGCGGAGAAAATCACCGCATCGCGTATCGATAAAAGACTGCCCGTAAAAAATGAACAGGATGAACTGGGAGAATTAAGTACGACATTCAATGCTCTACTGGAACGCCTGGAGAAGTCTTTCAACTCACAGAAGATGTTTGTCAGTAATGTATCTCATGAATTGCGTACTCCCATGGCGGCCCTTACAGCGGAATTGGATTTAGCTTTATTGAAAGAACGTACCTCCGAACAGTATCAGATGGCTATTGGCAATGCTCTTCAAGACTCCCACCGAATTGTAAACCTGATCGACGGATTATTGAACCTGGCAAAAGCCGATTATCAGCCAGAACAGATAACAATGGAAGAAGTCCGTCTGGATGAGCTGTTGCTGGATGCCAGAGAACTGGTATTGAAAGCGCATCCGGATTATCATATCGAATTAGTCTTTGAACAGGAAGCCGAAGAGGATAATGTACTGACAGTCATCGGAAATAGCTATCTGCTGACTACCGCCTTTGTAAATCTGGTAGAGAATAACTGCAAATATTCTTCCAACCGTACTTCATCAGTCCTGATCGCCTATTGGGAACAATGGGCAATCATCCGCTTATCCGATAATGGTGTAGGAATGTCCGATGCAGATAAGGAAAACCTGTTTAAACTGTTTTATCGTGGAGAAAACAAGAATATTGCTCCCGGAAATGGTATAGGCATGACCCTGACACAAAAGATTATTCACCTTCACAAAGGCGAACTTACCGTATCTTCCCATAAGGATGAGGGCACTACCTTTGTGGTAAAACTCCCGCATATCTAAGAAATTCTAATCGTTTTCTAATACCACTCTAATCATTCTCTAACAGCTTCCTTGTGAAATCCTTCTTACTTTTGCATCGAATTAATAAATGCAGTTAGTAACTTAAAAAAATTAGAGAGTATGGTATGGAAGAAAAAACTGCGTTCATCACAGTACACATTCAATTCAGAGAAAGTATTTCTGGTTGCCACACAACCCGGTAAGTCAATCTATTCATACTTGCAGACAACAAAGCTTGGATTAACGCTGGGAGAAGTGCAAGAGCGACAGTCCATTTATGGAAGAAACGAAGTGGTCCATGAACAAAAAAAGAACCCGTTTATACTGTTTATCAAAACGTTTATCAATCCTTTCATTGGTGTTCTGACCGGACTTGCCATTATATCCTTGTTTCTGGATGTACTGATGGCCGAACCCGGAGAACAGGAATGGACAGGGGTAATCATTATCTCATCCATGGTGATATTCAGCGCTATCCTGCGTTTCTGGCAGGAATGGCGAGCAAGTGAAGCTACGGATTCTTTAATGAAGATGGTAAAGAACACCTGTCTTGCTAAACGTGCCGGTGAACAGGAAGAAGAGATTGATATCACGGAACTCGTTCCGGGGGATATTGTGTATCTGGCAGCTGGGGATATGGTTCCCGCTGATATTCGGATCATCGATTCAAAAGACTTGTTTATCAGTCAGGCTTCATTGACAGGAGAGTCCGAGCCGATAGAGAAGTTTCCCGAGATACAGAGCCAACAATTTCGGAAAGGAAGCGTCATTGAGTTGGACAATATTTGTTATATGGGTTCCAATGTGATAAGTGGCGCAGCAAAAGGTATTATTTATGAAACAGGGAATAAAACATATCTGGGTACGATTGCAAAAAGTCTGGTTGGACACCGTGCCACTACAGCTTTTGATAAAGGTATTAGTAAAGTCAGCTTCTTGTTGATTCGCTTTATGCTGGTAATGGTTCCATTTGTGTTTTTCGTGAATGGTTTCACGAAAGGAGACTGGTTCGAGGCTTTCATTTTTGCCATATCCGTTGCAGTGGGGCTTACCCCGGAAATGTTGCCAATGATTGTGACTGCCAACCTTTCTAAAGGAGCGATAGCCATGTCCAAAAAGAAAACAATAGTAAAGAATCTCAATGCTATTCAGAATTTTGGAGCAATGGACATACTCTGTACTGATAAAACCGGTACATTGACTTGCGATAAAATCGTGCTGGAGAAATATATCAATGCAGATGGTAGCGACGACAACAGTAAACGTATTCTTCGTCATGCCTACTTTAACAGTTATTTCCAGACCGGTTTAAGAAATCTGATGGATAAAGCGATTCTTTCTCATGTAAGAGATCTGAATCTGGAACATTTGAAGGATGACTACACCAAAGTGGATGAAATACCTTTCGACTTTACACGCAGAAGAATGTCTGTTGTGATAGAAGACAAGCAAGGAAAACGGCAGATCATTACTAAAGGAGCGGTAGAAGAGATTCTCGATGTCTGTTCCTATGCCGAGTTCAACGGGCAGATTCATCCCTTGACTGATGCTTTGAAAATCAAAGCAAAGATGATTAGTGAAGAAATGAATCAGCAGGGAATGAGAGTGTTGGCAGTCTCCCAAAAAAGTTTTATCGAGAAAGATTGTAATTTTGCCATCGAAGATGAAAAAGAAATGGTACTGATCGGGTATCTTGCCTTTCTTGATCCTCCGAAGCCTTCTGCTGTTGAAGCCATCGAACAATTATATGCACATGGAGTAGCTGTTAAAATATTGTCGGGAGATAATGATATCGTGGTAAAAGCCATTGCCCGACAGGTAGGAATTGACACCAGTCATTTTCTTACCGGGATAGAAATAGAGAATATGGATGAAACGGTATTGAAAGAAGCGGTAAAGAATACCACTTTATTTTCAAAACTAACTCCATTGCAGAAGACACAAATCATCTCTCTGTTACAGGAGCAAGGTAATACAGTAGGGTTCTTGGGAGATGGAATCAATGATGCAGGTGCATTGCGTCAGTCGGACATTGGTATATCAGTCAATTCTGCTGTGGATATAGCCAAAGAAAGCGCAGATATTATCTTGTTGGAAAAAGATTTGATGGTATTGGAAGACGGAGTGCTTGAAGGAAGAAAGACATTCGGCAATATCAATAAGTATATCAAGATGACTGCCAGTTCCAATTTTGGTAATATGTTCAGTGTGATGTTTGCCAGTGCATTCCTGCCGTTTCTGCCCATGATGCCGATACATCTATTGATCCAGAACTTATTGTATGACATATCACAGACAACCATTCCATTTGACCGTATGGACCCGGAGTTCCTGAAGAAACCCCGTAAATGGGATGCGTCCGATCTAAGTCGTTTTATGATTTATGTAGGTCCCATCAGTTCTATCTTTGATATTATCACGTATCTGGTCATGTGGTACGTATTTAGCTGCAACAGCCCCGAACATCAGACACTGTTTCAGACCGGATGGTTTGTGGAAGGTTTGTTATCACAGACATTGATTGTCCACATGATACGTACCCGCAAGATACCGTTCATACAAAGCCGTGCCACATGGCCTGTGATGGGACTGACCTTCTTAATCATGGCAATAGGTATTCTTATTCCTTTCACCGCTTTCGGCCGTTCCATCGGATTGACAGCTCTTCCTTTGAGCTATTTCCCCTGGCTGATTGGAATTTTACTCTCTTATTGCATTTTGACGCAGATCGTGAAGAACTGGTATATCAGGAAGTTTGTGCGCTGGTTATAGCTTTGTCTGTTTATCTCGCAAATTAAATGTATATATTGTAAAAGATTTAAAATTGAGACGAATTGTCTGTCAAGAGTTTTTGCCCCTAAAATTAATTTCATATATTTAGGAGCAAGAACTCTTATTTATTTAGATTTGCGAACTTTCTAATATTCAGGCACGATGAAACACTATTATTCCTTTCTGATAATAACCTCTTTGTTATTAACCGGATGCGGGCAAAAAGACCGGGCAAAATCTCAATTCGAATCATCTGTACAGACAGAAGACAGTTATCCATTAGCGAAAGAATATATTAAAGAAGCTGTTATCACAGGAAAAGTGTTGAACCGGGATTTTTATCCTCAAGAAAAGGAATTAACTCTCATCATTCCATTTTTTTGGAAAATGGAAAATCAATATCGTACCCCCATACAAGAAGATGGTTCATTTTCATTCCGCTTTCCGGTTTATGCAAAATTAAGAGAAGTTTCCATTCGCAATTATGCGGAACATTTGTATATCCACCCGGGAGATAGCATACACGTGGAAATAGACTTCAAAGATCTTTTTCATCCCAAAGTAACAGGTGATGCAGAAAAACTGAATCAAGAAATACTGGCATTTACAGAAAGCGCCTACTATTACATACAGAATTATAGTATAAACCCGAATTTGAATATTAAGGATTTTGAGGCTGAATTAAAGAAAGAATATGACTTTCGTTTGGAGCGGAGAAACGAGTATCTGACGAAGTATAAGCCAATGGGCGATGTTACGTTATTTACTGAAGAGTTACTGAAACAGGACTATTATTACGCTTTGTTATCCTATGGTAACCAATGCCAGTTTAAAACGAGAAAAGAAATGGATCGGTATCATAAACTTCTGCCTGCAATCAATAAGCTTTATAATAAAGGGATTCTTTCAGCACGTTTATATGATATTGCTGATGAGGTAGAACGCTATATAGCTTATGGGATAACATACAAAGATAAAAAAAATCCATCTGTAGAAGAGATTATGTCGGCAGTAGGAGAGAATGAACTGAACCAGTATATATATACCAAAATGACAGTTGGCTCTTTGAATGCGAATGATACACTTGCTTTAACAACGAGGCACACGCAGTTTGATTCGATCGTAAAAATGCCGCATTTGCGTGCACAAGTGATGCAGATATATAATCAGACTAAATCTTACCTGGAAAATCCGCAACCAGTTTCCAATAATTTATTATATGGTGAGTTCCACGAAAACTTAAAGCTAAAAACATCTATGCCTTACATGGAACCCGTCTATAATATACTTGAGAAGAATCACGGAAAAGTGATCTATTTCGATTTTTGGGCTAGGTGGTGTCCACCATGCCTGGCAGAAATGGAACCTTTGAAACAATTGCGGAGTAAGTATTCCACCAAAGACCTGGTTATATACTCCATATGTGTAAGTGAACCCAAGGAAGAATGGGAAGAATGTCTGAATGAGTATTCATTGAAAAACCGGGGAATTGAATGTATTTATGCATCTGATTATTTTGGAAAAGATAACTTACAGAAAATTCGCAAACAATGGAAAATAGATAGAATGCCCTATTATCTGTTGCTTAATAGAAAAGGGCAAATTGTAGATTTCGGAACTACGGCACGTCCCAGTAATCCACAATTTATATCTCGAATTGAAGAGGCCCTTAAATAACTTTATCATTAATAGGATCGTATGTCATTTCTTTATTCTTCTTTTCTATACGAAAGCTTTTTATTTTTGATGAAAGTGATTTTTCTAGGGTTTGTTTTGCTTTACGATACGTACCGTCATTGGATGGATGTCGTGAACTAACAATAGCTCCTATAACTTTTTTATCTTTTAGATATCCTTGATTGTAGAATAAGTTCACTGTATTGCCGATTTGTGTTA
>ENA-OXFN01000331-OXFN01000331.1-human-gut-metagenome-genome-assembly--contig:-NODE-331-length-17530-cov-6.25619_pt1 | contig 17530 bp, 14 predicted proteins | sample MGYA00249366_ERZ652265 | MGnify/ENA primary metagenome ERZ652265 (study PRJEB26925, sample SAMN05826980) | human gut metagenome | biome: ENVO:2100002; feature: ENVO:00000062; material: ENVO:00002003... | reverse complement strand
AGCGCTAGTCTCGTGGGCTCGGAGATGTGTATAAGAGACAGTTCTACCTCCTTTTCCTCTTTTTCTCCATGGCCTTCCCCTCCCCGGCGGCCATTTCCGCCCACCCTTTTCTGGACAGGGAGCGTCCCATCCGCTGGAGCCGGCTGACTCCGGACAAGCTGGAACCGGATATTCAGGAAGCCATGCGCCGCACCCGGGCCTCCGTAGAGGAAATCAGCCGCCTCCGTCCGGAGGAAATGACGTATGAAAATACATTCGGAGCGCTGGAGAAAAGCAATGGCCTCCTTACGGAAGGCATGTGCAAGGCCTATGTCCTGAAAAGCCTGTGCGACAGCGGGGAACTTCGCAAGGCCATGGATTCCGTGGCTCCTCGCGTGTCCGCCTTCCTTTCCTCCGTCACGAAAGACCAGGCCCTGTGGAAAGTCCTGAAAACCGCGGAGGAACGCCTGCGGCAAACCCATCTGACTCCCGAACAGAAACGGTACATGGAACTAAGCATGCAGAGCTTCCGGAACAACGGTGCGGATCTGCCGCCGGACAAGCGCGCACGGCTTGAGGCCATTGACAGGGAACTGACGCTCGCCTCCCAGCGTTTCAACAATTTATACATGGACGCCAGGAAATCCTGGACCTGGACGGTGCGAAACGCCGCCCTTCTGGATGGAATAGACGGAGGCGCCCTGCAACAGGCGCGCAAGGAGTTCCTGAGGCGCCATCCCGGCCAGTCCGATCCGGGCTGGACGTTTACGCTGGATTCCGCGGCTTCCGCCCGGGTCATGGAAAAAGCCCGCCGGGAAGAATGACGGAAGGATTTATGGGAACACCGCCAGTCTCTGGCTACGGGAGCATGCGACACGGAACCCGTCATCAGGGAAATCCTTTCCCTGCGCCGTGAAAAGGCGCATTTGTGCGGATATAAGGAATACCCGGATTACGCCCTGCGCGAGAGCATGGCGGAAAACGGGGAAAACGCCATAAAGTTCGTCAATGAGCTGCTGGACAAGATCAAGGCCCCCTTTTTCCGTGAAATGGAAACGCTCCGCAGCCTGAAAGCCCGCCTTACGGGGCAGGAAAACGCCCGACTGAATCCCTGGGACGTGGCCTATTACGCCAATCTCCGGGCAGAAGAACATTTCCGGCTGGACCAGGAAGAACTGCGCCGCCACTTTCCCCTTCCCCGCGTGCTGGACGGCCTGTTTTCCCTGGCGGAGCGGCTGTACGGCATCCGCGTGAAGGAGATTCCGACGCGGCAGTCCCTCTCCGGCATCCCGGCAGGCGAATCCGCCGGAGCCGTGGAAGTCTGGCATCCGGACGTGCGCTTTTTCACGATTGACGACGGCAACGGCGACCGACTGGGTTCCTTTTACCTGGATATTTTCTCCCGTAGCAATAAACGGGCCGGAGCGTGGATGAACACCCTGGATACGGGCAGCCCGTCCACGCCGGAAACCCCGGGCAAACCGCGCCTGGGCATGGTCTGCCTCAATATCCATCCCCCCTCGGCAGGAGACACGGTGACACTGTCCCACCGGGAAGTCAGGACTTTATTCCATGAGTTCGGCCACTTGCTGCACCTGATGTTTACCAGGGTTTCCATTCCTTCCCTGGCGGGAACCAGCGTGCCGCGGGATTTTGTGGAAGTCCCCTCCCAATTCATGGAAAACTGGTGCTGGCGGCCGGACGTGCTGAAAAGCTTTGCGCGTCATGAACAAACGGGATTCCCCATTCCGGAGGAAATGCTGAACGCTCTGGACGCCTCCCGCGGCAATACGCCTGCCCTCGCGCTGGCCGGGCAGCTCCTGTACGCAAAGATGGACCTGGCCGTGCATTCGGAACCGGAACGCTACTCCGCCGGCTCTCTCGATGATGTGGATTCCTCCGTAGCGGGAGATATGGATTATTTCAAAGATTTCAAAAGAGCCGGCAAGCTGCGCACGGCGCGTCACTTGTTTTCCTCTCCTGCGGGCTATGCCTCCTTTTATTTCTCCTACCAATGGGCGGAAGTTCTGGACAAGGATATTTTTGAAGCCTTTGAACGGGCCGGAGGCCCGGACAGGGAAACGGCAGGAAAATTCCGGAAAACCATTCTGGAAAAAGGCTATGCGGTCCCGCCCATGCGGCAGTTCATGGATTTCATGGGAAGAAAGCCGCGCATGGACGCCATGCTCCGCAAGAGGCGGCTGGCATCCTGAAATAAAGGAGCCCCAAACCGCAGCAGCCGCTTCCAAGCGGTACCGGGACAAATCACATATTATACATTTGTTTAATTAAATTATCCTTTCATTATGCAAAGGTTACAGATATTTTGCAGAATTCAGAACACATCTTTGCGTTGACTTTGCAAGAAAAAGAAGAGAAAATTCTTTCGCTTTGCCGCATCTTCCGGCACCAGCCGCAACCAACCGCATTCATTTATGTATAACAAGCCTTTGACGTTTGCCGCAACAACCCTGCTCCTTTGCTCCCCGGTGATGATATTAACTTCCTGCGAAGGGGAAAAGGATTCCGCAGCCCAGGCGCCGGCGCTCGTTCCCGAAGTGCAGGTGACCAAACTGGTCACGAAGGATGTTCCCATCAGGCAGGAATGGGTGGGCACCCTGCGCGGCACGGAAGATGCCGAAATCCGCTCCCAGGTGACGGGATACCTTCTTTCCAAGGATTACCGGGACGGCGCTTATGTCAAGAAGGGCCAGGTGCTTTTCCAGATTGATCCCCGCCCGTTCCAGGCAACGCTGGACCAGGCCCAGGGGAGACTGGAACAATATGAAGCCACGCTGAAAAAATACAAGCTGGACGTGGAACGCTACACCCCGCTGGTGAAAACCGGCTCCGTCAGCCGCAAGCAGCTGGACGACGCCCTGCAGCAGGTCCAGGAAACGGAAGCCGCCATCGCCACGGCAAAGGCCCAGGTAGATGAAGCAAAAATCAATCTTAAATTCACCACCATTACAGCCCCCATTTCCGGCCTGGCCGGCCTGGCAACCCCTTCCATCGGCAACCTGCTGACGCCCTCCAGCCCCACGCCGCTGACCACCATTTCCTCCATTGACCCCATCCGGGTGGATTTCTCCGTGAGCGAACGGGATTTCCTGAACTCCATGGACAATAATCTGACCAGGCAGAAGCACCTCAAATTTGACGTGATTCTTGCCAACGGCACGGAATATCCCATGCAGGGCGAACCCGTGGCCATTGACAGGAATGTGGATGCCCAGACCGGCACCATCAACATCGTCGGGCACATTCCCAATCCGAACCTGACGCTGCGGCCCGGCATGTTCGTCCGCGTCCGCGCCACGGTGAAAACGCTGGAAAACGCCGCGCTGGTGCCTCCGCGCGCCATTCTGTCCGCCCAGAGCGCCAAATTCATCATTTACCTGGATGACAAGAACATTCCCCACATGCAGGTCGTCAACCTCGGCCCCGTCGTTGACGGCATGCAGGTAATCAACATCATTCCCATGCCGCACTCCACCTTCACGAAGGACAGCCCCATCGTGGTGGAGGGAATCATGCAGGCGGCCAAGGTGCAGGGACAAGCCCCCGTCAAACCGCTTCCCTACAAGCCCGTAGTTTCCCAGCCCGTCATGCCCTCCATAGGGGCCCAGTCCTTTGAAAAGGCCAGGACGCCGGAAGGCATGAAGGATGGAGAAGCCCAGCCGTCCGCCAAGTAACCTCCCTTATCCGGAGACCCAGCATCTTCCCTTTTCCCGCGCATTTTCATGATTTAACGCCATGTCCAGCTTCTTCATCAAACACCCGACCATTGCCATCGTCATCTCGATCGTGATGATCCTGCTCGGCGGCCTGTCCCTGATGGGGCTCCCCATTGAGCAGTATCCCAACATCGTCCCGCCCACCATCAAGATGCAGGCGACCTACCCGGGCGCGAATGCGGAGACGGTGGCCAATTCCGTAGCCTCCCCCATTGAGCAGTCCATTTCCGGCGTCGTGGGGATGGATTACATGACTTCCACCAACGCCAACAACGGCATCTGCTCCCTGAGCATCGTCTTTGAAGTCGGCACGGACCCCAACATGGACCAGACGCTGGCCTACATGCGCTACGGGCAGGCCACCGCCCAGATTCCCGCGGAAGTCTCCCAGATGGGCATCACCATCACGCAGTCCACGGGCAGCCCGCTGGCCGTGGTCAACCTGTATTCTCCGGACGACAGCCTGAACGCCATCTTCCTGAGCAACTACGCCTACGTGAGCCTGGTGGACCCCGTGAAACGCGTTCCCGGCGTGGGCGACGTGCAGGTGTTCGGCGCGGGCCGCTACGCCATGCGCATCTGGCTGGACACCACCAAAATGGCCGCCCAGAACATCTCCGTGGGAGAAGTCCAGTCCGCCATCCAGGCGCAGAACACCGTGATTCCCGGCGGCCAGATCGGCGCGGAGCCGGCCCCTCCCGGAACGGAATTCACCTACAGCATCCAGACCAAGGGGCGCCTTCAGACGGCTGAGGAATTCGGCAACATCATCATCCGTGCGGAGGGGAACAAGCTCCTTTACCTGAAAGACATCGCCAAGGTGGAGCTGGGTTCCCAGACTTACAACGTATCCAGCAAATACAACGGCAGGGATTCCGGCGCCATCGCCGTGTATGCCGCTCCCGGCTCCAACGCCATCAACACGGTGGACGCTCTGGTCAAGCTTTTTGAGGACCGCTCCCGCAGCTTCCCCGCCGGAATGGAGTACAACCTGACGCTGGACACCACGCTGGCCGTGCGCGCCTCCATTGAGGAAATCGAGCACACGCTGGTGGAAGCCCTCCTGCTGGTGGTTCTGGTGGTGTTCGTCTTCCTGCAAGGCTGGCGCGCCACGCTGATTCCGGCCATCGCCGTTCCGGTTTCCATCATCGCCACCTTCGCGCTGTTCCCTCTCCTGGGCTTCACGTTGAATACCATCTGCCTCATGGGCATGGTGCTGGCCATCGGCCTGGTGGTGGATGACGCCATCGTGGTGGTGGAAGCCGTGGAATCCCACATGGAGCGCGGCCTTACGCCCCGCCAGGCGGCCTTCGCCGCCATGGAGGAAGTATCCGGGCCCGTCATCGCCATCGCCCTGGTGCTGGCGGCGGTGTTCCTGCCCTCCCTGCTGCTGCCGGGCATTACGGGCACGCTGTTCCAGCAGTTTGCCGTGACCATCGCCATTTCCATGCTCATTTCCGCGTTCAACGCGCTGACGCTCTCCCCGGCTCTGTCCGCCATTCTGCTCAAACCCAAGGACCCGTCCAAGGGAGGCCCGCTGAAATTCTTCTACCGCATTTTCAACCGCGGTTATGACGCCACGGCCAGCGGCTACACCAAAGTGTGCCACTTCCTGACCCGCAAGCTCATCATCTCCATTCCGCTGCTGGCCCTGATCGCCTACGCGATTGTCCCCGTAGCCAAGAAAATCCCCAATGGCTTCCTGCCGGATGAAGACCAGGGCTACCTGTTCGCGGCCCTGATTATGCCGGAGGCCCGCTCCCTCCAGCTGACCACGGCCGCCGCGGACAAGGTCTCCGAACTCATCCGCCAGAATCCGAACGTGAAAGACGTGATCGCCATTTCCGGCTTCAGCCTGCTGACGGGCGTGCAGAGCACGAACAACGCTTTCTTCTTCGTCATGCTCAAGCCCTGGGAGGAACGCCCCAATCCGGACCAGAGCGCCCTGGCGGTCACTGCCCAGCTGAACGCCCTGCTGACCACGAAAATTTCCGAAGGGGTCACCATGTGCTTCCAGCCTCCGGCCATTGCGGGGGTAGGTTCCGCCAACGGCGTCACCTTCATGCTGGAAGACCGCGACGGCAAGGGCACGGAATACCTGGCGGAACAGACGGACATCTTTGTGAAGGAAGCGAACAAGCTTCCGATATTCGACCCGAACAACAACGGCGGCGTGCGCAGCGTGATGTCCTTCGCCGTGGAACAGAAAGATGTGCGGCTGGATGAAGAAAAATGCGCCACGCTGGGCGTCAGCATCAGTGAAGCCAACAGCCTGCTCCAGGCCTACATGGGTTCCCTGTTCATCAACTACATCACCCTTTACGGCCAGCAGTGGCAAGTGTACATCCAGGCGCAGGGCAGTGACCGCACCGGAACGGACATGCTCAAAAACTTCTACGTGAAGAACAACACGGGAAGCTCCGTCCCCCTTTCCACCCTCGTGAAAATCACAGATATCAAGGGGCCGGAATTCCTGCTGCGCCAGAACCTGTACAACTCATCCAAGCTCATGGTCACGCCCGCCCAGGGCTACTCCAACTCCCAGGCCATGGAGGCGCTGGAAAAAACCTTTGAAGCCAGCATGCCTTCCGACATGGGCTACAGCTATGCGGACATGAGCTACCAGGAACAAAAAATCCAGAACGGCATCGGCATCGTGCAGATTTTCCTGCTCTCCTCCGTCTTTGTCTTCCTGATTCTGGCGGCCCTGTATGAACGGTGGTCCCTGCCCCTCAGCATCTTCATGACGGTGCCCATCGCGGCCCTCGGCGCGTTCCTGGGCCTGTACTGGTTCGGTTATGAATTGAACCTGTACGCGCAAATCGGCCTGGTGATGCTCATCGGACTGGCGGCCAAGAATGCCATTCTGATTGTGGAATTCGCCGTCATTGAAATGGAACGCGGCAAGACGCTGATGGAAGCGACGCTTTCCGCCGCCAGAATCCGCCTGCGCCCCATCCTGATGACATCCTTCGCTTTCATTCTGGGCTGCGTTCCGCTGGCGCTGGCCTCCGGTTCCGGCGCTTATTCCCGCAATATCATCGGAATCGTGGTCATTGCCGGGATGACGATGGCGACGGTCGTGGGCATTTTCCTGATTCCGTGCTCCTTCTACTTCATCATGAAGCTCTTCCGCGTACGCATCGCCCGGAAGACGGTGGAAACGGAAGACCCGGACGAAATCATCGCCCGCAAACACCTGTTCCACGAAGCCCATGAATCGTTAAAAGGGTAAAACCGCCCCTGCAACTATCTAAAAACAGACTAAACGCATATGCGAACAAACCCATACATCACACGCGCCATCCTGCTGGGAACGGCTTTTGCCGCCTCCTCCTGCATGATGGGCCCCGACTTCAAACCGGTGGACATGCCCATGCCCGCGGCATTCAGGGGAGCCCCCGCGGCGACGGAATCCATTGCGGACCTTCCCTGGTGGAAAGTTTTCAAAAACAAGGACCTTCAGGACCTCCTGACGGACACCTACAATAACAACCGCGATTTGAAAGCTACCATGGCGCGCGTGGAAAAGGCACGCCAGTACATCACCATCACGGAGGCCCCGCTCTTCCCGTGGGCGGATTATTCCGGCTCCGTCAGCAAAGGCTCCAACTATACCGGCGGCAGCATTGTCCAGACTACCGGAACCACACTGACGCCTGGAGCGCTTGACGCCGGCATTTCCTGGGAACTGGATATCTGGGGCAAAACGCGCCGGATGACGGAAGCTGCCCGCGCGGGCTATCTGGCTTCCGAAGAAGGCCAGCGCGCGCTCATGCTTTCCCTGCTCCGCCAGGTGGCGGACTCCTACCTCCAGCTCCTCCAGCTGGACGAACAGCTTGCCATTGTGCAGAAATCCGTGGAATCCTATTCCGAAAGCCTGCGCCTGTTTGACGAACAGCTTGAAGGCCAGGTAGGCGACAGGCTTCAGGTGGCTTCCGCCAAGGCGGCCCTGGCCTCCTCCCAGGCCCAGATTCCCGCCATTCAGGTGCAAATCGCCAATCTGGAAAATGCAGTCTCCGTCCTGGCCGGACGCGCTCCCGGCCATATCCGCCGTTCCGGCAGCACCCGGGACATCGCCTATAACGTCAAGGTTCCCGCCGGCATTCCGGCCTACATCCTTTCCAGAAGGCCTGACGTCCGCCAAAGCGAATACCAGCTGCGCGCCGCCAATGCGGAGGTAGGAGTGGCCATTGCCAACTACTTCCCGACCATCTCCCTGACGGCGGCGGGCGGCCTCGCCTCCGCGGATCTGCGCCACGTGCAGGGGCGCCGCGGCGGCTGGGGGCTGGGAGCCAATCTGACCGGCCCCCTCTTCCAGGCGGGCAAGCTGACGGCTTCCGAAAAGGCGGCCAAGGCTGAATTCCTGGCGGCCAGAAACGATTATGAACAAACGGTTCTCAATGCCCTGGCGGAAGTTTCCAGCACGCTTATCCAGAGGGACAAGCTGCGCAGCATCACCGCCACCCAGTCCGAAGCCGTGGAAGCCTACCACACGGCGGTGAAACTCTCCTTTGAGCGCTACCGCACGGGTCTTTCCAATTACATTGAAGTATTGTACGCCCAGCAGAACCTGTACCCCGCTCAGATTCAGCTTTCACAATATTATTACCAGCATGCCAGCACGCTGGTTTCCCTGTACACGGCCCTGGGCGGCGGCTGGAATATGAGCCACAAGGCTATCATGGACGGCCCTGCCAGGCGGTAAGACGCGCCCTTTAAAACAGGGAATTTTCCTGACTGTTTTTTCATCCTCCGGCAAGTACAGCTTGCCGGAGGATTTGTTTTCCGGCCCGGGAAAAACGGTGGCTATCCAACCGCCTCATCCGTCCCGGCCGCAGGAACCACGGGACGGGAATTCCCAACGGAGGGGCTCCTTTCTTGTTCCGCCCCGCATCCCGGAAAGCGCAAGGCCCTCAACCGCTCCTTCTCCTCTTTCCCTGCGGAAACGGAGGCCGGATTGAAATTGATTCAATTCCCGTTCATTCACGGTCAACAGGCTGCAGAATAATTTCATTGCGTTTTTCAGGAATTAATAGCCATTGATTCCGATATTCCACCGTTTTCAATAAGACACGGCACCCCCTGCTTTGACAGATGATGTTCCACCTTCTGCCGGATTCCTAATCCGTTTGCGGCATCCGCGCCTCCCAAAAGAGGTAAAGTTCGGAAAATCATGGCAAAAGAAATGGGCCGGGAAAAGACCAGTAACCGGAAACACTGCTGAAAATCAATGCGTTGAATCAAACAATACACTTATCGTCAATATTTTTAATTGTTGGCGGATTAGGAATCCGATAAAAAACGGAAGTTTCTTACGCGGAAACATTTTTACCAACCATTGCAATAACTTACATGAAGATTAAATATCTTGCTCTCCTGATCGCCGTCATGGGAAGCGGCCTGTCCTTCGGGGCTTCCATCGACGGTCTGAAGTCGGCTTATTCAAAAGATCTCACCGTCTATAACGGAACTACTGGAGATGTGCTAAACGTCACCTCCCCCACAACGCTTGGTGTAAACAACAGCGGCTCCTGGACTATGGCTCTCACCATTTCCGGTCTGGGAGTCACTTCGGATTCAAATGTAGGGTTGCTGTTTACCTACAATACCACCAGTAATTACAAAAACCTGGAAGGGCTGGGGTTTCAGCTTACGGAGTCCGGCAATCTCACTCTGTGCGCTGGGGGATTTAACTACAACAGAGGGACTGCCAATTCCTCTCCCTGGAAAACGCAAACGTTTTCCGGTTATTCCACCAGCACGCCCCTGACCCTGTTTTACACATTCAACAGGGGAACTGTTTCTATCTCCGCCATGCTGGGGGATAACACGTCCACGCTGACCACGCTGGGAGACCTCAGCAGCGGTGCCGCTTTCGGAAGCGTCACCATGACCCAGATCAATTTCTCCGCCAAAGACACCTCCGGAAACACATGGAGCGCCCCAAATGGAATCACGGGAGAATATACCCTGAATAATTTTGACCTGTACACGGCGGTTTTAACAGAAGACCAGATGAGGGAATACGCCCTGAGCGCCGTTCCGGAACCGGCTGCGGCCTCTCTCAGCCTGCTGGGGCTGGGTATCTTTCTGATGCGCCGCCGCAGGGCCTGACTTTTTCCTTACCGCGTCCATTCCTGCTCCGTTCAGGGATGGACGTTTTCTTCACTCTTTTTCAAATATCCTTTTCATTTTTCCTTGACGCTCTGATGAAAGTCCGGCTCCCTCTCCCCCTCCTGGCTGCCCTGGCGGCGGCATTCCCCGCAGCAACCGCCGCCCCGGCGGGCACGGAACTGGGAAACGTCATGTTCGTTGGGGATTCCATCACCCACGGGGTCAACAGCGCCTCCTACCGTTGGGCCCTCCATAAAATATTTACAGACAACGGCATTTCCTACCGGGCGGAAGGCGTCAAAACCGGCAATTATTCCGGGGGAGTTACTGCGGGCACTTCCTACGGGGGCCAGATATTCAACAATGAACATTCCTCTCAGGCAAGCGCCAGGGCATGGGAAATATCCGGCAGGAGCAACGGAAGCAGGTTTGACGGCTCCAACATTAACAACTGGCTGGGGCTTTCCGGCACCAAGGCAAACGGAAGCGCCTATTCAGGCCAGACATTCACCGGAGACAATACGCCGGATACCTTTTTCATGATGATCGGCACCAACGATCTCCTTTCCGACGGAAACAACGCCACGCTGGCGAACCGCCTTGACTCCGTTTCCCAAAACCTCCTGAACGATATGGACACCATCGTGGAGGCCATGTTCCAGGCCAATGAACATGCGAATGTCATCATCCTTACCATTCCCTGCTGGACCCGGCACTCCAACGGCAATTCGGACGCCACCCACCAGGCCGTGGCTGATTACAATGATCGTCTGAAAACATGGGGGAATGGCAGGCAGAACGTCACGGTCATTGACGTCAATGCCGGCATCATTGACGTAACATCCTCCACGCCGTTCTACGGCGTAAGCTCCATGTTCAACAACCCCGGCAGCGACGGCCTCCATCCCAATGCCCAGGGAGATCTGCTTATGGCCGGCAATATCGCCAGGGCCATGGGCTACGCGGGGCGCACCGCCGGACAGGAAAGAAAAGCAGCTGGCGGCCTGGCCATCAATTTTCACCAGGGCGGGCAATCCCCCGCATGGAGCTCGAACAGCCAGTTGGAAAATAAAGGGTTTTCCCTCGCCAATGTCACTGTGGACGAGAACGGCATCAGCCTGGGGCAATCCGGGGAAAGCTCCATTTCCTATTCCTGGGCGGAAGGGACGGATCTGCAAAACGGCTTTACCTTTGATTGCAACCTGGTTCTGGGAAACGGCGCAGCAGACGGATGGGATACTGCCTCCGATTTCAGCATCAGCCTGGGGAACAGCTCCTTTTACGGCACGCTCAATATTAATGAGGCCTACATCAAATGGGGCGATGCCATTCTGTATTCCCTGGACATGTCCGCCAATGCGGAAAACCTGCGTATGGCATATATCCGCGGCAATGAGCTGGAAGGGCTGAAAGGCGGCTATTACGTCTGGCTGGGGGACATGCTGATTGGGGAAGCGCTTTCCGTTACCTCCGGCTCCGGCTGCAACGGCCTCACCATTCAATACAACGGCAGCGGAACCGCTGTTCTGCACGACCTGGCCCTGGACGGCACGGGTTCCTATGCCCCTGCCACTTCCGGAACGCTTAACGCGGAAAAGTCTTTTATTTCTTCCGGCTCCTTCACCCAGAGTGGAACACCGGAAGGCAATATTGAGTGGAAAACGGAGGGATTCACCAAAACCGCTGATAATCTGGCCGGCTCCGGTACCTTTAATGCCCGCGCCCAGGCGGATTCCTCCGCAGGGGGAACGGGGAATTCCGTAAACGTCTCCATTACCTCCGGAAACGCCACTCATATTTATGCGAACAGCGGCAACTACACGGGGGACGTCTGGCTGACCATCTCCAAGGAGGGACAGGCCTCCGCCTGGTACGGAGCTCACGGAGCTTCCGGCACGCTCAACGGGAACGTCTTCCTCCGTTTCACGGATGCCGCCACAGGCGGAAGCACGGTCTTCGGTGCCGTGAACGCCGCCGGCGTCACCGGAAACGTTTATCTGGAATTCTCTGCGGAAAACGCCTCCTTCGGCACCTTCACCAGCAGTAATTCCTCCTCTGTGGTCGGCTCCTATGCCACGGATATCCAGGGGAATGTAGACATTGTGGTCAACTCCGGCACCTTCAACCATCAAATCATGGGCGGCATCTTCGCCAATGCCAGGATCGGAACCACCACCATTGGAGGAAACACGCATGTTTACATCAATGGCGGCTCCGTCACCGGAAATGTTATGGGCGGCGGCCTGACAGGCTCCATTTCCGGCGGCGCCAACGTCACCGTCACAGGCGGCGTTATCAGCGGTTCCGTTTACGGCGCGGGCCAGGGAGGCTCTATCCTGGCAGGAAGCTCGGTTTGCTTGACAGGAGGCCTGGTTAAAGGGGACGTTTACGCCGGTGGCAAGGCGGGTTCCATTCAGGGGGACACGTCCGTCACCATCACCGGAAACACGGCCACGCTTTATAACGGGAGCTCCTGGGGCAGCATCTCCGGCGGCGGGTCCGGCGGAACGGTGGATGGAAACTCCACCGTACGCATCCAGAATCTTTCCTCAGGAACGACGGCCTACGGCTTTGACAAGTACGCCGGAAACATCAGCGGCGGAACCAATGTAAGCGGAGACAGGAGCCTGGTGCTGGATTATGTAACCGTGGACAGCCTCCAGGCTTCCCTGAGTAACTTCACCCATGTTTCCGCCGTCAACCAGACCCGCACCTCGCTGGATTCCCTGGGCGGGGCGCTCACCGTAACCATTGAGGCGGGAAGCAGCCTTATCCTGAACGGAACCTCTGACCTGACCACGCTTATTCTGGGGGAACACGCCTCCCTGACGCTTCAGGGGCTCACCGCAGATGCGGTCGTCGTGGACATCACGGGAACAAGCAATTACACACTCTCCCTGACAGAGATACCTGCCAGCCTGGACAACATCAAATTCCTGAACGACGGCGTTCTGTACGACGCGGCCATGTCCATGGATCTTCAGGCCAATTCCGCCATGCTTTTCGCCCAGGTGCCGGAACCCGGAAGCGCCGCCCTGGCCCTGGCCGGACTGGCCCCCCTCCTGTGGAGGAGGCGCAGAAAAATGTCCCATTGAGGCCCTTCGTTTTCTTCAGGCCCTGATGGACAAAAGAAGCCCCCGCCGGCGCAACGCCGGCGGGGGCTTCCCATGCGGAAAAACGGCGGAGAAGAAAAGGAAAAGCATCCATCCCTCCCCGGGCGTTTTTCATGGAACGGAGAGAGATCAGGCCCCTCTGTTTTTAAACAGTTCCAGTGCGAGCTGAGACCAGGTCTCCAGTTTCTCAAACATTTCCCCGGAAAGTTCCTCCGGAGAAACAAAACGGAGATTGGCCAGGGCTGCTTCATTCGCGCGCACACGGTCCGTATCCAGCTCAAACAGGTGGACAATGCCCAGATGCACGGCCCCTACGTCATTGGTATCGTCATTAATCACGCCGAGAACCCGCTGGGTGCAGTTCCCGTCAATAACCAGTTCCTCGCGGATTTCGCGCTCCACTCCGGCCAGATAGGTGGAAACGTCGTCATGGCCGGATTGGCGGTCCACCGGATTGATATGGCCTCCGATGCCGATGGAACCCTTGTCATGCAGGCGGGCCTCGCCGCCGGAGCCTCCGCGCGTGTAATGCAGAATGCGGCCCTGGTGGCAGAAAATGGCATAGGCGATGATCTGTTTGTGGGAAGGATCATTTTCCGCAGCCTCCCGGTCCATGAACGAGGCGACGCCCGGCTTCATGAACGCATTCAGATAATGATCCCCGCCTTCCCGGTGTCCCTGGAAATAGCCCGCTTCCTCAAAGGCGGCGCGGGGAACCACCAGAACCTGTTCTCCATGGTAACGTGACATGGAGACACCCTACCCGTTTTCATCCCGCGCTCAACAAAAAAGGCGCTGAAACGGCAAATTTGCCCCTTCCTTCAGGGAGGCGCGGGCTGCCCCTCCGCATCAGGAGACATCCTTCACTTCCACGCCATGATTCCGGAACCTGCGCATGATGCTTTCCAGCTGTTCCGCATCCATGAGATGGAGCGGCAGCCACAGCACCAGCTTCTTGCCGAACAGGAACAGCAACGCGTGGCGCGTCCTGCACAACGTGGAAAAACGGTCGTAGGGAATATTCATGGGGGCAACGCCCTTGCTGGAGAACGTCAGGTAATCCTCATGAAAAACGTAATCCTTTTCCTGATGGTACATGGGCACCTTTTTATTGGCGGCCAGAGCGGCCTTTGCCAGAAAGGGGACGTAAAACCAGGACAGAATAATCGCCATCAGCGCCCCGGCCAGGGACAGCCAGGCGAATAAGGGCAAAGGGCGCAGGGAAAAGGAATACAGCGCCATCAACACAAAAAAGGCCGTAATGGCCAGGTCCAGCGGCTTTTTCCACCTGGGGCGCACCGCATGGTACCATGCCACCAGCACCTGGGTTGCCAGGCGGTCGGAAGGTACGGGCTTGACGAGTTTGATGACTTCTGAATCCTGCATCATGGCGGCAGGGTATCTTCATTCCCGCTGAAGAAAAAGCCTAAAAGCAGGCTCTTCCGCCGCCATGGTGTCAAAAAAGCCCCTCCGGAAAGGTCTCTTCCCCCCTTTTTCCCGCCTCCCATTCACGGGGGAAAGCCTCCTTCCCCCGTATGCAGGCCAGAATTTCCTTGATAATCATGCCTCCCTTCATAGAATGAAAAACCAAAAGCCTTCAGAAGACCCGGTGGCAGACAATCTTCAAATTCACGTACGCACGTTCCAGCCCTCAACCACTCAGGCACAGGCTCTGGAAACCCTGACGGATTCCATGGCGGAAGTCCTTGACGACCGACAGCTAAGACACATCAAGAATGCGGTTCTTCTGCGTGAGGAAACGCAGACCACCTATCTGGATCACGGCCTGGCCGTCCCCCACGGACGCACCAGCGCGCTGGATTCCATGCAGGTCACCGTAGGCATCAGCCCAGAGGGCGTCCTCTGGCCGGACGATTCCCGCAACGCTCATCTCATTGTGATGCTGGGCGTGCCCGCCGCCATGGTGACCGGCTACCTGACCACCATGCAGAAATTGCTGCGGTGGCATAAAAACGCCCCCCTGGGCCCCAATGGGGAATGGACGGGAGATGAAGCCAGTCTCCTGGCGTCCCTTCAACAAGCCCTGCAATGACGGACAAGAAAAACCAGCCTACGGAAAAGACGCGCCTTTCCTGGTCATGGCTGCGCATGGCGTTGAGCCTGCGTGAAAAAATCAAGCTGGGGGACAAGCAGGTCATCTTCATCTGGGCGGTCGTCGTCGGAGCGCTGGGTGCCCTGATGGCCCTTGTCTTTGAAATGGGCGTGGAACTGGTGCAGGACGTCCTGACGGGGCGGACCAGCTACAGGCAAATTCAGGTCTTTCAGGAAATGGCCAGCCAGGACCCGGCCTGGTGCATCTTCGTTCCGGCGGCGGGCGGCCTTTTGGCGGGGCTTACGCTTCTCTTCACCCACCGCTTTGTGCCGGCCAAGGCGACGGAATACATGGAAGCCGTGGCGCTGGGCAATGGATACGTGCCTCCCAAGCCCAGCCTTCTGCGTTCCCTGTCCGCCGTTTTCTCCGTAGGTTCCGGCGCATCCATCGGCCGTGAAGGCCCACTGGTGCAGGCCGCCGCCGTAGCGGGCTCCGCCCTGGGGCGTTTCTTCCACCTCTCAGCTCCTCGCCTACGCCTGGTAGTAGCCTGCGCCGCCGCCTCCGGCATGTCCTCCGCCTTCCATACGCCCCTGGCGGGCGGTCTGTTCGTAAGTGAAATCGTTCTGGGCGCGCTGACTATTGATTTCCTGGCTCCCCTGCTGGTTGCCAGCTGCGCGGGGTACTTTACCATGGGCCTGTTCCATGAACCCGCCCCCATCTACCAGCTCCAGCAGGAAGTTTCTCTGGCGGGCAACCAGCATGTGCTCTGGTGCGTGCTGCTGGGAGCCCTGGCCTCCCTGGTCGCCAGTTTCTGGCTCCTCATCCTTAAAAAATCGCGCCGGTACCTGAACGGCAAGCGCCAATGGCTGCCCGTGCGCCTGACGGCGGCAGGCGTGCTGGTGGGAGCCATCGCCATCTTTTACCCGGAAATCGTAGGGAACGGCAAAAATATCATCACCTCCCTCATTCATTATGAATTCGACGCCGCGAGAGCCGCCGTCCTGCTGTTCCTGAAAATATTCACCGTCGCCATCGTCTTCGGCGTGGGAACCGTGGGGGGCGCCCTGACCCCCAGCCTGACTATCGGGAGCGTCTGCGGCTTCCTGTTCAGCGCGGCTCTTACCCAGCTGGGGGTGCCCGGGGACCATGCCATCGCCTATTCCCTGGTGGGCATGGCCGCCTTTTTCACTACAGCTGCGAACGCCCCGATCACCTCCCTGGTGCTGGTGGTGGAATTCACCATGGCCGGGCAAATGATGTTCCCCCTGATCATCGGCGTGCTGGTTTCCTATGGAATGGCCAGGCTCACCAAAGCCCAGTCCATGTACCATGATTCCCTGGCCTTCGGCCCCAGAAGCACCTTTGACAAACCCCTGGCCCAGGTACAGCTTCAGGATGTAGCGCGCAAGGATCCGCCCGTTGTGCATCCCCTGGACAAATTCGGCACCATTGCCGCCATGCTCATTAAAAACCCGGCCCAGCCCATCTTCGTCACTTCCCCGGTCGGCAAATACCTGGGAAGCGTGGTGGCGGAAGACGTGGCGGCCTTTGCCCGCAACAAGGAGCTGGCCCAGGCCGTACTGGCCATGGATGTGCTGCGCAGCGACATGCCTACGCTTCCTGCGGACATGCACCTCCCGGAAGCCCTGGGTATTTTCTCCCGCCCCCACTGCGCGGAATCCCTGGCCCTTGTGAACCCGAACAACGATCTGCTGCTGGGCGTAGTCAACAAGACGGACCTCTACCTGGTGCTCTCTGAAATCATGCGCAGGGAAAAACTGCAATAAAATCTGCCTTGCCGCCCAAAGGGCAATGTGATCAACCATAAATCGTGGTAAAAGGCGGCGATGCCTATACGGGCAAGCTCTCAAAGACCTGTTCACGGAAAAAACGTCTGGAACTGAAATTCTTTCCATGGGAATTCAGCGCATGCTGGAATCTCCCGTTGACTTCCAGCGTCAGGACCCCGAATTTTACAATTTCATCAAATCCCAGTTATCATGATTTTAACCCGTTCCGAACTTGCCAAAATGACTGAACTTTTTGACGCGCAGGAATTGCCTGACACGTTCCCGGACGACCTGGAATTTTCCTTCCTGGAAGTCCTGGCTCCGACAATGACCCTGCAGGACTATCTCGCCATGCCGGAACAGGAGCGGCGGAAATGGTGGATTAGCAGTCAAATCATGGAGCCAATCCCCCTGACCGGGCCGGACCTGGAAACGGGGGAAGATCTCTTTGTTACCGGATTTTATTTCGAGCCTGTAGCTCCCAACATCCCTGACCGCATCTATTAACCATGAACAAAGCAAAGCAACTCATCCTTCCCATTTCCTACCCGGACAGCGGACGCTGGGATGCTCCCGTCCGGAAAATCAAAATCGACGAACGGACGTACGCCTTGAGGATGGGGGAACCTGTCCAACTGGGAACCGTCAAGGAGATTGAAAAAGAATTCCGGGTGGGCCGCCGTGTCCTGGCCCGCCTGGCGGACATTGGCGTCATTGAGCGGGTGCGCCCGTCTCCTTTTC
>ENA-OXFN01000301-OXFN01000301.1-human-gut-metagenome-genome-assembly--contig:-NODE-301-length-19211-cov-101.317_pt1 | contig 19211 bp, 15 predicted proteins | sample MGYA00249366_ERZ652265 | MGnify/ENA primary metagenome ERZ652265 (study PRJEB26925, sample SAMN05826980) | human gut metagenome | biome: ENVO:2100002; feature: ENVO:00000062; material: ENVO:00002003... | reverse complement strand
GAACAGCAGGCTACGGAAGAGGCGAAAAAAGAAAATGCCGAAACGGAGACTGAGGAACAACAGGCTGCGGAAGAGGTGAAAAAGGAAAATGCCGAGACGGAGACTGAGGAACAGCAGGCTGCGGAAGAGGTGAAAAGAGAAAATGCCGAGACGGAGGCTGTGGAACAGCAGGCTGCGGAGGAAGCAAAAAGAGAAAATACGGAAGAAGATAATGTGGAACAACAAACAAATGAGAAAATGGAAGAAATGAAACAGGAAAATCAGGAACAGCAACCGCAGGCAACGGAAACGCAGGCGGTACAGGGACAGGAACCGGCACAGGACGGGCAACCGCAGGCGAAGACGCAAAGACCGAACCTGATAGCGGACGGTGATGTGGACTGGAAGGAACTGGAACGGTTCGGGGTGAAAAAAGAGAATCTGTCTGAAAAGGACATGAAAGCTTTGATGAACTATGGCAAGACAAATCTGGTGACGGTGAACCCGACCTTCGGCGGTGATAGCTACGAGCTGCAAGCCCGCCTCTCGTTCCAGAAGACGGAAGACGGGGCATTGAAGCTCACTCCCCACTTCGTTCGCCACGAGCCGAGGCTTGACATTCCCCATAACGGCTATACCTTCACAGATGAAGACAAGAAGAAACTGAAGCAGACAGGCAATCTGGGCAGGCTGGTAGATGTGGCGGATACGAAAACCGGGGAGATGCGTCCGTCGTACATCAGCATCGACCGCCTGACGAATGAAATCGTGGACATTCCGGCAAGCAAGATACGCATCCCGGACAGAATCGGACTGACGGAACTGTTAAAACCGGAACAGGACATCCTGCGTGCAGGACTGGCACTGCCCAAGGAGGTGACGCTGAAGAACGGGCGCAAGTTTGAAGCCGTGTTGCAAGTGAGTGCGGAGAAACGCGACGTGGAGTTTGTGCCGGAATATCTGTGGCAGGGGCAATCGCAGAGACGTGGAAACGGACAGGAGAAGAAACAGCAGAGCCCGGAAGCCCCGGATGCTCCTGGACAGCAGCAGAAGGAAGCCGGGAGTCAGGAGAACGGACAACGGCGCAACCGCTCGTGGACGAACGAGGACGGCAGCATCCGCCCGATAGGGAAATGGAAGGACGACATATTTACCGAACAGCAGAAGGCAGACTATGTGGCGGGCAAGACCGTGGTGCTCGCCAATGCGAAGGACGACCAAGGACAGCCCTGCACGAAATATCTGAAGTTCAACCGCGAGAAAGGCAGACCGCTGACCTATTCGGAAAACCCCGACCTCGCGCAGACCGTTGCCCCGTCGAATGAGAGCCGCACGCAGCTCGCCGTGAACAACGAGGGCAAGACCAACGAGGCGACCAAGCACCTGAAGGAGCCGCTTACGCAGGGACAGACCGCCCCTAAGGACGACGCCCAGCAGAAGCTGCAGACGAAGAAATCCAAAGGCATGAAGGTTTCCTGAGTGCCGCCACTGAATCCATAAAAAATTAAAAGAGAATAAACAACGGAATGAAACGGGGCTTCATGCGCCATGCCCTGCATATCCCACGGACACCGGCGTACCCCGTTCCATTCCACAAGAAACAATAGTATCAACGACTAAAACAGGAAATATATGATTACCATACTGGCAGAAAAACCGAGCGTGGCGCGTGAGATAGCACGCATCACCGGAGCGACAAGAAAAGAGGAAGGATATTATACGGGAAACGGCTACCATGTGACATGGGCATTGGGGCATCTGGTGCAACCCGCCCTGCCTGACGGGTACGGCTTCAAGGGCTTCCGCAGGGACAGCCTGCCCGTGATACCGGAAGAGTTCATGCTGATTCCCCGACAGGTAAAGACGGACAAGGGCTACAAGGCGGACGCGGCAGCGGTGAAGCAGATAAAGGTGATAACGAAGCTGTGGCAGGAAAGCGAGGGCATCATCGTGGCAACGGACTGCGCACGCGAAGGGGAACTGATATTCAGATACCTGTATGCCTATACGGGCTGTACGCTGCCCTTCCGCCGACTGTGGATAAGCTCGCTTACGGACACTGCCATCCGCAAGGGATTGAAGGAACTGAAGGACGGGCATGAATATGACGACCTGTATCTGGCGGCAAAGGCACGCAGCGAGGCGGACTGGCTGGTGGGCATCAACGGCACGCAGGCGCTGACCGTCGCCGCCGGGCGGGGAACGTATTCCGTGGGACGTGTACAGACACCCACGCTGGCAATGGTCTGCAAGCGGTACCGGGAAAACAGACGCTTTACGCCGGAGCCGGTACATCAGCTGCATTTCTCCGTGCCATCGGCAAATGCGGGTACGGTGGTGAAATTCGCTTCCGTGAAGAAATGGCAGGACAAGAACGAGGCAGCTATACTATATAATAAGGTAAAGGCGAAGATGTGCGCCACCGTGACCAAGGTCGAAAAGAAGCAGAAGGTGGAGAACCCGCCGCTGCTGTACGACCTGACCACACTGCAAAAGGAAGCGAACACGAAGCACGGCTTTACGGCGGAGCAGACGCTGGAACTGGTGCAGAAACTCTACGAGGCGAAGCTCGTCACCTATCCGAGAACATCGAGCCGCCATATTCCGGAAGATGTGTTCGCCGAAGTGCCCCTGCTGCTTGAGCGGCTGGCAAGCCACTCCGCACTTTCGGATAAAATCGTGAACTTGGACGGACTGAACCGCCGGAGCGTGGACGCCTCGAAAGTAACCGACCACCATGCCCTGCTGGTAACGCCGAACCGACCGCTTGCCCTCTATAAGAACGAGCAGATTATCTACGACATGATTGCCGGACGCATGGTAGAGGCATTTTCGGAGGAATGTGTGAAGGATACGGCTACCGTAGTAGCGGAGGTGGTGCCGGACGCAGGCGAAAGATGCGAGGGCCTGACGTTTGAGGCGAAAGGCTGCATCGTGCGCAAGGCAGGCTGGCGCGGCGTGTACGGAGAGTATGGTGAGGACAACGGGAATACGGCATTACCGGACTGGACGGAAGGTGACACACTGGTGATGGCGGGATGCTCGATGAGTTCGGGCATGACCCGACCGAAACCGCTGCACACAGAAAGCTCGCTGCTGGCAGCGATGGAAACCGCCGGACGCGAGGATGTGGAGGATGAGGAGGTGCGCCAAGCCCTGAAGGATTGCGGCATCGGCACACCCGCCACCCGTGCCGCCATCATCGAAACGCTGCTCAGAAGGGAGTACATGGTGCGCGTGAAGAAGTCGCTGGTACCGACGGAGAAAGGGCTCGCCCTGTATTCCATTGTAAAAGACATGGACATCGCCGATGTGGAAATGACCGGGCAGTGGGAAGCTGAGCTGGCTGAGATTGAGAAAGGAAAGACACCGCATGAGGCTTTCATGAGGGACATAGAAAGCTATACCCGAAAGATTACCACGGACTTGCTTGCGTGTGACCGTATTTTCGGGCACAAGGCTTCGGGCTGCGCCTGCCCCAAGTGCGGCAAGGGCACGATGCAGTTCTACGGCAAGGTGGTGCGCTGCGACAATCCGGACTGCGCCCTGCCGGTGTTCCGCCAGATAGCCGGCAAGACACTTACCGACGGGGAGATGACCGGTTTGCTGGCAAAAGGAAAGACGGAAGTCCTCGGCGGCTTCAAGAGCAGGCAGGGCAAGCCGTTCAGCGCGGCGGTCGCCTTCGACGCGGACTTCAACACGAACTTCATCTTTCCCGAAGCCAAAGGCGCAAGAAAAGGCACGAACATGAAAGGAAAACGAAAATAATGCGTAACTTCGCCACTGGTTCATGTCATAATCTGTTTCAATCCGTTGATACTCTTTATTCACATGGATTTAGTGGCGGCACCCGGAGGGATACCGGGTGCCTTTTTATTTCCTTTCCAAAATCATTCATCCACTAAATCCATCAGAAAATGAAACAGAACAAGAGAACCGCTCCGGCGGAACTGTCCTACTACGGACTGTACCTGCTGGACTACCTGAGAAAATACCATCCCGACAAAGTAATTGATACCGAGTTTATAACCGGAAGGGAGGAAGCCGCCGCCGAAACCTTCGAGAAGGCAAGGCTGGAGGGAAGCTCCACGGAAGCCGCACAGGAGGAAGCCATGCGCGTCCTGCTCGAAGGACTCCACTTCTCCTCCTACGCATTGCTGTACGAGGTGGTGGAAAACGAGTTCGCCGACGAAGTGGCGGCATCCGACCGCGAGGCGTTCTGCCGGAAACTCTTCCCCTATCTGAAAAACCTGCTCGGCGGTTACGATACGCCGGACGACACTTTCGCCCTGTCGCCCGACCACGACCTGCTCTACACGGAGCTGACCGGAACCGTCATGCTTTATCTGGAGTCCTATGGCATTCAATAGGAAACAGAAGCTGAGGGACAACATCGAGGCGATACGGACGGCATTCACGCTCGACCGGGAAGGGCGCACGCCCACCGAAAGGGAGCGCGTGCTGCTGGGGCGGTACTGCGGCTTCGGGGGACTGAAGTGCATACTGAACCCGGCACGGGAGCTGACGGATGCCGTACACTGGGCGAAATCCGACCTCGAACTGTTCGCCCCTACGGTGGAGCTGCACCGTATCATTCGGGAAAACAGCCGGGACGACATGGAGTACAAGCGTTATACGGATTCGCTGAAAGCCTCGGTGCTGACGGCGTTCTACACCCCGCAAACCATAACGGACACCATAGCGGAGGTACTGCACGACCGCAAGGTGCGCCCAAGGCTGGTACTGGAGCCGTCGGCGGGCATGGGCGCGTTCATCAGCTCGGTGCTGTCGAACAACCTGCAGGCGGAGGTGATGGCATTCGAGAAAGACCTGCTGACGGGCAAGATGCTCGGACACCTGTACCCGCAGCAGAAAATACGCACGGAGGGCTTCGAGAAGATAGAGAAACCTTTCCTGAACCGTTTTGACCTTGCCATCTCCAACATACCTTTCGGGGACATCGCCGTGTTCGATGCGGAATACGAGAAAAAGTCGGTCATGCACCGGATAGCGGCGAAGAAAGTGCATACGTATTTCTTCCTGAAAGGGCTGGACGCGGTGCGCGACGGCGGTATCGTGGCATTTATCACCTCGCAGAGCGTACTGAATACGGAAGGCAACGGAGGCACGCGCTACCTGATGATGAAGCAGGCGGACCTGTTGTCCGCCATACGTCTGCCGAACAACCTGTTCACGGAAAACGCCAACACGGAAGTGGGTTGTGACCTGATAATCCTACAAAAGAACATCAACAAAATGGATTTGTCCGAAGAGGACATGCGGTTTACCCGGACAGTCAGAAGCAACCATACCGGAGTCGTTACCAATGAATATTTCCTTGACCACCCGGAACGCATCATCCATACCGAAGCGAAAAAGGATACCGACCCCTACGGCAAGCCCGCCATGATATACACGCACAACGGCGGTGTGGAAGGTATCGCGATGGATTTGTATAAAATGCTGTCGGAAGACCTGTCGGTACGGCTGGACTTGGAACGCTACAACGGCATCAAGGGCGAAAGACAGGAAGTACGGCAAGAGATGCGGCAGAACATTGCCGTACAGACCGAGGGTATTGAGACGAAAAGAGAAAATATCCATTCGGCTGCGGGTGAACCGGCGAAGGCGAAAAGAGAAAACTCCGCTTCGGTTGCGGAAGAACGGACGGAGGTGAAAAAAGAAAGCGGATTGCCGGATGCAGGTGCAGCGGACCGGACAAAAAGGGAAGCAAACAGTGTGCAGCCGAAAGTACAAGCCATGACCGGCGTGTCGCAAGAAGCGCAAAGCAGACAGCCGGAAGCCCCGGTGATGGATTTGTACGACCTGTTCGGCTACACGCAGGAGGAAAGGCGGCTGGCGGAGCGAGGACTGAAACCGGAGCGGAAGAAGGGCAGCAAGTCCAAGACAGCAAAGCCGGTACAGGCATCGCTGTTCGTGCTACCGGAAGACGGTATCGGAATGAAAGCGGACAAAGGAAAGACGGAGGCAGGTGCCGCCATTACCCCGGAAGAGGCAAAGGAAATGGAGGAAATCATCCGTGGCACAGCAGAGGTGGAAGTTACTCCGGTGGAAATGACCGCACCGAAAACAGAAGACACGGCACCGCTACAAGAGGACGGTGACCCGGAGGATGCCGTTTACCGCAGCCTCGACTGGGAAACAAATCCGCCCATCAACGGATTCTATGAAACGATGATGTCGCTCACGCCGGAACAACGGGCGGAACTGCGCCGGCTGGGAAAGACGAAGATGGAAGCCAATGCCGCCAGACAAGCGGCCGGAACAACGGAGGCGAAAAGAGAAAAAGCCCATGCGGATAAACCGGCAGAACCGCAAGGTACTGCTGCCACGGTGGTCTATCCGATAGAAAACGGATTCGAGGCGGAACGCGACAGACGGATAGCGGAAGTGGAGAAAGCCCTACGCGCGGAGGAAGCCGCCCTGACACCGGAAGAGAGGCAGCGCAAGCGGGAGGAGGAAATGATGCCCCGCCCGTACAGCCGACCGCTGGAGCCGCACCTGAAGGACGGCTCGCTGGCATGGGTACACACGCAGGGCGTGCGCTATCAGGTTGGCGTGTTGAAGGACGTGACCCGCTACGGGGCAACCTTCCATCCGCTGGACATGGAGGGTATGCAGAAGGAGAAAGCGCAGCTGTACATCTCGATGCGCGACACCTACGAGCGGCTCTACGCACAGGAGGCGGAACGGCAGGAGGCAAACGATATGCTCCGCCGCCACCTGAACACCTACTATGACGAGTTCACGATGCGCTACGGCTGCCTGAACGCCAGACAGAACGTGAAACTGCTGATGATGGACGCCTCCGGGCGCAACATGCTGGCACTGGAACGCAGCGAGGGCGGCACGATGGTGAAGGCGGACATATTCGACCATCCCGTTTCCTTTTCGCAGGAAACGACCGTCATGGCGGAATCACCGGAAGAAGCCCTGTCCGCCTCGCTCAACCGCTACGGCGGGGTGAACCTGCCGTATATGGAATCCCTGTGCGACATGGCACGGACGGACATGCTGGAAGCGTTGAAAGGCAGGGTGTACTACAATCCGCTGGCAGAAGGTTACGAGATAGCCGACCGCTTCATCGCCGGTAACGTTGTGGTGAAAGCGAGGGAGGTGGAGGAATGGGTAAAGGGAAACGAGGGGCACGAGATGATGCCGCAGGCACGGGAGGCTCTGGAGGCTTTGCGCGAGAACATCCCCGAACAAATCCCGTTTGAGGACCTTGACTTCAACTTCGGGGAGCGGTGGATACCCACGGGGGTGTATGCCGCCTATATGAGCCGCCTGTTCGATACGGATGTGAAGATAGGCTACTCGGAGAGCCTCGACGAGTATTCGGTGGCGTGCAGCCACAGGACGATGAAAATCACCGACGAGTTTCTGGTCAAGGGATATTACCGCCACTATGACGGGATGCACCTGCTGAAACACGCCCTGCACAACACCTGCCCGGACATGATGAAGAAAGTCGGCGAGGACGAGAACGGTAACGACATAAAGGCACGCGACAGCGAGGGCATACAGCTCGCCAACGCCAAGATTGACGAAATCCGAAACGGATTCACGGAATGGCTGGAGGAACAGTCGCCGGAGTTCAAGAAACGGCTGACGGACATGTACAACAACAAGTTCAACTGCTTCGTGCGTCCGAAATATGACGGCTCGCACCAGACCTTTCCCGGACTCGACCTGAAAGGGCTGGGAATCACCGACCTGTACCCCAGCCAGAAGGACTGCATCTGGATGCTGAAACAGAACGGCGGCGGGATAGCTGACCACGAGGTCGGAACCGGCAAGACGCTTATAATGTGCGTGTCAGCACACGAGATGAAGCGTCTGGGGCTGGTACACAAGCCGATGATAATCGGGCTGAAAGCCAACGTGCGCGAGATAGCGGAGACCTACCGCAAGGCATACCCGAATGCCCGCGTGCTGTACGCATCGGAGAAGGACTTCGAGGCGGCAAACCGCGTGCGCTTCTTCAACGACATACGGAACAACGACTGGGACTGCGTCATCATGAGCCACGACCAGTTCGGGAAGATTCCGCAGTCGCCGGAACTGCAACAGCGGATATTGCAGGCGGAGCTGGACACGGTGGAGGAAAATCTGGAGGTGCTCCGCTCGCAGGGCAAGGATGTGTCACGCGCCATGCTGAGGGGATTGGAGAAGCGCAAGTTCAACCTGACGGCCAAGCTGGAGAAGGTGGAGCACGCGATAAAGTCAAGGACGGACGACGTGGCGGACTTCAGGCAGATGGGTATCGACCACCTCTTCGTGGACGAGTCGCACCAGTTCAAGAACCTGACATTCAACACCCGGCACGACCGCGTGGCGGGGCTGGGCAACTCGGAGGGCAGCCAGAAGGCACTGAACCTACTGTTCGCCATCCGCACCATACAGGAGCGCACGGGAAAGGACTTGGGGGCGACGTTCCTGTCGGGCACGACCATCAGCAACTCGCTGACGGAGCTGTACCTGCTGTTCAAGTACCTCCGCCCGAAGGAGCTGGAAAGGCAGGACATCCGATGCTTCGACGCGTGGGCGGCGATTTTCGCCAAGAAGACCACTGACTTCGAGTTCAACGTGACGAACAACATCGTGCAGAAGGAACGCTTCCGCTACTTCATCAAGGTGCCGGAGCTGGCGGCGTTCTACAACGAGATAACCGACTACCGCACGGCGGAGGATGTGGGCGTGGACAGGCCGGACAAGAACGAGGTGCTGCACAACATACCGCCCACCCCCGACCAGGAGTATTTCATCAAACAGCTGATGGAATTTGCCAAGACGGGTGACGCCACCCTGCTGGGCAGGCTGCCTCTGTCGGAAACGGAAGAAAAGGCGAAGATGCTCATCGCCACGGACTACGCGCGGAAGATGGCGCTGGACATGCGCATGATAGACCCGGAATATGAAGACCACCCGGACAACAAGGCAAGCCACTGTGCGAGGACGATTGCGGAATATTACCGGAAGTATGACGCGCAGCTCGGCACGCAGTTCGTATTCTCCGACTTGGGTACATACCAGCCGGGCGGGTGGAGCGTATATACCGAAATCAAGCGCAAACTGGTGGAGGACTACGGCATACCCGCCCATGAAATCCGCTTCATTCAGGAGTGCAAGAGCGAGAAGTCAAGGAAAGCGGTGATAGAAGCGATGAACGAGGGATATGTGCGCGTGCTGTTCGGCTCGACCTCGATGCTCGGTACGGGCGTGAACGCCCAGCGCAGGGCGGTGGCAATCCACCACCTTGATACGCCGTGGCGACCGTCTGACCTCGCCCAGCGCGACGGACGTGCGGTTAGAAAGGGCAACGAGATAGCGAAGCTGTACGCTGACAACAAGGTGGACGTAATCATCTACGCGGTGGAGAAGTCGCTGGACTCGTACAAGTTCAACCTGCTGCACTGCAAGCAGACGTTCATCTCGCAGCTCAAAAGCGGTGCGATGGGTGCAAGAACCATAGACGAGGGGGCGATGGACGAGAAGTCGGGCATGAACTTCTCGGAGTACATGGCTATCCTGTCAGGGAACACCGACCTGCTGGACAAGGCGAAGCTGGAGAAACGCATCGCTTCGCTGGAGGGAGAGCGCAAGTCGTTCAACAAGGGCAAGCGCGAGTCGGAACTGAAACTGGAGTGCAAGACCGGGGAACTGAGGAACAACCAAGCCACCATAGCCGCCATGACAGAGGACTGGGAGAAATTCACCGCCGCCGCACAGACGGACAAGGAGGGCAACCGGCTGAACCTGCTGAAAATTGACGGTCTGGATTCCACCGACGAAAAGGAAATCGGAAAGCGGCTGCAGGAGATTGCGAAGAATGCCGCGACCGGAGGGCAGTACAAGCGCATCGGAGAACTGTACGGCTTCCCCATCGAGGTGGTCAGCGAGCCGACACTAAGGGACGGGCTGGAGTTCACCGACAACCGTTTCGTGGTGGCGGGCAATTACAGGTACAACTACAACAACGGGCATCTGGCGATGGCTGACACGCACGCCGCTGCCACGAACTTCCTGAACGCTCTGGAGAAGATACCGGGCATCATCGACCAGTATAAAAAGAAAAACGAGGTGCTGGAACAGGAAATTCCGCAGCTCCAAGCGATAGCGGGCAAGGTATGGAAGAAGGAGGACGAGCTGAAACAGCTGAAGTCCGAACTTGCCGCCCTTGACCGCAAGATACAGCTGGAACTTGCACCTCCCATACCGGAAACCGCCGAAAACAAGCAAGAAGATGAGAATGCCATCCAAGTGAACAGCCATCTGCCGGAAATTCCCAAAGACAGGAAAATAGGCGGTTTCAAAATGTAAGGAAGCCCGTGTATCTAAAACAGAAAAACCGACAAAGACATTGTTTATGTGCCTTTGCCGGTTTTTTGTCTAAATTAGTATTCTATAACGCATAAAATACTTGTATCTATGTATGTAATATGCTGTTATTTTTGTATTTTTGCTTTTGGAGGGTATTGTTCTCCCTAAATCAAAAGTATTATGGACGCATATCGACCCAAGCAGCGCATCACGCTCTCTTTCGCCAAGCGGAACGGGCGCAACTGCATAGCGGCCGCCTATGGTGGCGATGACACTTTGCGACAAAATTTGTCGTGCGAACCCGGTGCAATCATAACAGGCGATACCGCCTATCTGCCGGCAGAGAATTTCGTGCTTGCCGAGTTCTTCGACCGCTATGTGAAAATGGCGTTTATAGACTATTCCGCCATCAAGGAAACCGCACCCCGTAAAGAGGAAGACAAACGGCCGCCACTGCCGGAAGGCTATCTGGAAAAACTCCAGCAAGTGCGTTACAGTGACCATACCGTAAGGGTATATACCTCGTATTTCCGCGATTTCCAACAGCATTTCGAGGGGCGTAGGATTGAAACAGTTACTCCCGGCGAGATAAACGACTACCTGCTGTATCTCATCCACGAGAAAAACATATCCTCCTGCCAGCAAAACCAGCGTATCAACGCCATCAAGTTCTATTACGAGAAAGTTCTCGGCCAGGAACGGCGGTGTTACAAGGTGAACCGTGCCAAACGGGAGAAGACGCTGCCCGACGTGTTGAGCAAGGAGGAAATAAAGAAAATACTCGACGTGACGGTGACAGACCTGCGTTTCTTCTGTATGTTCTCCATACTCTACTCCGCAGGGTTGCGCATCAGCGAACTGCTGGAACTGAAACCCGGCGACATCAACGAATCCCGCTCCCTGATACGGGTGCGGCAGGGTAAAGGGAAAAAAGACCGCTACACCCTGCTGTCAAAACCGTTGATGAAAAAGCTGACGGAATATAACAGACTATACAAACCGAAAGTGTGGCTTTTTGAACACAGGCCGGGAGAACCTTTCACCGAGAGCATCGTGTCGAAACGGCTGAAGGCAGCGGCCCGGGAAGCGGGAATCACGAAACGGATTTATCCGCACCTGCTGCGCCATTCGTTCGCCACCCACTTGCTGGAGCAAGGAACCGACATCAAGATTGTGAAAGAGCTTATGGGACATAACAACATCAAGACAACGGAAAGGTATGTCCACATAGCCGACACTTTCAAAAGCAATATCAAAAGCCCGTTGGACGACCTATTGTTGGAGGAAGACGAGGTCTGATACTTAAAGGAAATAACAGCCAAATCGGCTGATAGTATAACGTTAGTGTTTAATATGATAATTGTGTGAAAATGGATGCAAAATTAGAAAATGAATACTCTGGAGATGAAATTTGGTCTCATTTTGCAGAAACTGCAAAAAAAGAAGTCGATTCCCCTTATTTTAATACAAACTATGACATATTAAACAAGTTGAAGGAGTATTTAAATCCTCATGAGGATATAGCTTACGTAGTATATTATTATTTTTATAACGATAGTATCAAATGGATTCAAAGGGCAATTCCTATCATAGATAATATAAGTCCAATGGAATGTATCAGTTCTAAAGGATTGATTAATAGATTAAGAGAGGCATTGTTAAGAACACCCTTGTAATTAATTGGAACTATACTGACATCATGAATAATTTTAGGTATGAAATGAACACTAACATACACCTCAATCGCCCAAAATGGCGATTAGCTGCCAAACATTATCAACGAAAAAAAACTATATGAATTACAAAGTAATGCTCGCTAAGATTCTTTCAGAGAAAGAACTTGCAGATATGGATATAAAGAACATCAAGGAGGACGATACTCTCCTTGAAGAGCTAATTCGTAAAGAATATGCTTTGGTTGTGGATTGGAGCGGAGAAGAAGGAGATAATTATTTATTCAATTTCTTTAATCAAAGAACTATTTCTCTATTAGGTAAGCAGTTAGATATATCAAGCAATGAAGTATATCAGCAATTTGATAAAGATATAGATACACCTAAAAGAGGTGATTTCGTGCCTTTTGCACTTGAATACTTTGACAAACATCTTAAATCAAATGGTTTGAGAGTTGTTTTGTTGGATATGTGTAATGATACATATTATGTATTTGTCGCACCTAAAACGGATGCTAATAGACTAACGAAAATAAAATCAACTTTCTGGAAGTTCAAATTAGTTTCTTTTCAAAATAAAACTCCGCTTTATGTCGCAAATTGTCCGAAATGTGGCAATGTACAATTTTTCGGGTTAGACACAGACATAGACGAAAAAGATTTGGCAGGAAAAAGTTGTAGTGATTGCGGAACATTATTTTGGGATGATAATGGAAATGAAATGGTGAAAATAGAAAAATACTATTAATAATTCGTTGATAACAAGCGGATTAATTTTCAAAAAAAAGGTCGATTATCCGCTGAACATTATTTGATAGTAATAAAAAAAGTAACAAGGTATGGAAATGATAAAGTGTGATGAATGCGGTAATTATTTTGAATTACCCTCAGATGCAACTGATAGATTAGCGATGGTAAGAAAAGCAGGATCAGGCTCTATCTACCTGAAGTGTCCTTATTGTAATGAGAAAACTTCATTCAACTGTCTTACACCTATACTTACGAATACTTCACTACCTGAGAAAGTAGAAAGTAAACAGAGTGATATTGTATATGGTTTACTTCCTAAGATGTACGAACAATGTATAGAGAAAAAAGGAGTTCCTATTAAAATTAAAAAAGAACAGTATATGTTATACTCACTCAATGAACTTTTTAAGTTCATTGATATTGATGGAAATTCATATTTGCAAATATATCAATTAAAGGGCTTTTCTCATACGTTAGAGAACATATCCGAAATCTCAAATAAAGAAAAAGAGATTTTAGACAATGCTCTCTCTATAGGTGAAGGAGATGGGAATATATTATTTGTATTACCTAAAGATGGTAAATTTGAATTGTTCGTATTTAATACAGATGGTTCGTATATAAGTTCCCTTCAACTTACTATAAATTCTATAATCAAAAAAATAACCGATATCAAATAACATATGGCTTAATCGCCCATAAAGGTCGGTTAGCCACTATACATTATCTGCCCATAGAAAGAATGAATATGAAAGTAGAATTAGAAAATTGTCAAAAAAATCTTACTCTCAAAGATTTTGAAGAAATTGAGAGTAAGTTGGGTCATGCTTTGCCCGAAAAATTAAAAGAATTTTATTTAGAATATAATGGAGGAGATACGAAACAGTACATCTTTATTGACAAATATTATAAGGTACGAATTAGGTTCTTTATATCGTTTAAATATTCTGATACAGATGACCCTGATGGAACAGCAGAAGGAACAAACTTAGCACAGCGAAGCACTGATTCTAATTATGACAATATTTTTATTTTTTCAATATCAAGATCAGGTGAAAGAATCGCTGTCAATATAACTGATGGAGCTGTATATAGTTATCCAGTTGTTGGCTTTACTAAGAGGGACGGTGCATTCATATTCGGTGAACCTCGATTGGTTGCAGATTCAATAGATGATTTTTTGAGCAATCTTGAATCCGAAGAGGAACAACAAACGGAATTTATAGAAATAGAAGGTGTAATGCCTGAACTTTCGGACTGTTCAGTTTCGCTAACAAGAGAAGATATAAATGATTTTGAGGCAGAGTTGAACGTGAAAATTCCGGCAAGTATGAAGAAATTTTATCTCAAGTTCAACGGTGGTATGCCATCACCGTATTGTTTTCAACCGCAAGACGAGGATTTAGATTGGGTGGAAATAAATGCGTTCTTTCCGATAAAGGAACGCACCAATGCTTTTGAAACAATTGAAGTCATAGCCAAAGATATATGGAGTAGGAATTTAATGCCATGCAATCTGTTGCCTTTTGCTATGGATTCGGGTGGAAACTATTATGCGTTGAACTTGAAGAATAAAAAGATTTACTATTACTTGACTGACGAGTGGGACGAAAGCGCCTCAAGAGAATACAATTTTGAAACTAACACTCGTTACATTTCCCAGTCATTCAATTACTTTATAAATCATTTTTATGAAGAATAGGAATAAAATAGGCAGATAACAAGCGGCTTAATCTCCCCTGAAAAGGTCGGTTAGCCACCAAACATTAGCAACCTCTAAAAGAAAAAAAATATGAGCAAGAAAAAGAAACTGGATATATCCTTATACAAAAAAGAGATGCTTCAATTAGTAAATGAAGCTATTGAGAAAATGAAAACAGAAAAACAAGATTTTGAAGTCTTCACTATATGTATCTATACAGATTTCAATTCTTGTTATAGTGCTGTTTGTCTGGATAGAAAGGAACATTCTGACAAGTCACTTGCAAAAAGTAGGAAGTGGGAAGAAGAACAATATCAGAGATATTTGATGCAAGGTAATTTAGAGCAGGCAGAATTATTCAAACCCAGTGATGAAGTCCGAGAAACGAATCCATCTGAATTTGAACTATCTGATTTTGTTAGTATAGAAAATGCATCTTTCCCTGAAAACTACGAAGAAGATTACAGTGAAGAATGCTGGGAAATAGCAACGCCCATTCTTAGTGAAGTAGCACAAATCGCCTATAAAGAAGTAAAAGAAAAGTTACGGATACATCCTCTTTTTGAACTTGCTATAAATGGAGAAGAAGATTGGTATTATCCGATAATCCCAATCGAATAGGTTGCTAACAAACAGATGAAACTTTTAAGGTAAGGTGGTTTATCTGCCAAACATTAGCAACCGAGAAGTAAATATGAAAAAGGATCTTATAGAACGATTGAGAAGATTTCTAATAGCACATGATATGATTGGAACACCAGTATCTGATGAGCAGGTATTACGTGCGGAACAAGAATTAGGAGTAAAATTTAGTTCTGACTATATAGACTTTATCAAGAATTTCGGAGCTGCATACGCAGGAATGATGATTAATGCTTTAGACGGCAATGAAAATGTGGTCGATGACACTAAATCATTAAGAGAAGTTCACCCCGAAGTTACAGATACTTATGTGATTTCAGATGATGGTTCTGGCAATCCCATAATGATAAATTCTAAAGGAGAGATTGAAATATACTATCATGATAGTAATGCCGAAATAGAAACCATAGCTTCATCGTTAGAACAATATATAGAAGATAATTTTCATGAATGGTAAAAGCGGTTGCTAACAAACAGATGAAACTTTTAAGGTAAGGTAGTTTATCTGCCAAACATTATCTACATTGAAAATAATTATGGAAGAAAAATTATTCAAAATATTAAAGAAAGTGTATTTCAAGAAGAAATACATTAAAGACGAAAAAGGTTATCTCCATGAAATAGATTGTGGAGATAAGTTTGATTGTTCGACAAAAACAACTTGCTACTCGACAAATAATCTTAAAGCGGATGAATATACTTATCTACTTGAAAATAGCTATCCTGTAAATGAGGTGGTTCATTTTACTCACAATCAATGTATTGAGAAGTATAAATCTTTATTGCAAAACAGTAATATTAACTTAAAGAGTTGTCTATCAGCTTTTATTTGCGGATTCAATAGTTTTCCAAGAGGCAGACAACCAATTCTAAGTTACTTGTTTGCAAGAGCCGTTCCTTCCCATGCTTACGATTCTGATAGTTATTGCCCTCTTTGTTCTATTAAAGGGAATAATTGGATACAAAAAGGTGAAGAGATTTTCGCTTGGTACTATGGTTATGCGTGGAACGAACTGTGGGGAAAATATGTGATAGATTTAGAAGAGTTTTCCAAACTCCCACCTTGTATTCCTACCGACAAGGATATTCAAATCTTCCGTAGTGTCATCGAACATATATGTAATGCTCCAGCAGATGAAACTCCCGGAAAATTGGAACAGCGAATAAGAAAGGCAAAAATTATTCCTGACTATGAGAAATTTCGCTTTCGTGGACAACTAACTGTATTGGCTGAATTGGGTATCATGCCAAATTCATATGTGAAGCCACTGTATGATGGTTTTACTCCATTCGCTGAAAGATGTGAGATAAACGGTAAAGCTACTAAAAATTTTCGTTCTGATATAATTTTGCCGCTATTAGGATGGAATGGTAGCAATCCGATAAATGAGGAACGGCTCAATGAATTATTCGGAGTTTTTATGTAACAATGCAGATAACAAGCACCTGTGCCACCTAACGGCGGCAAGCTGCAAACCATTAGTAACCAATAGTGAAGAACTGAAAATGAGAATTAATAGCATTGCAAAATATGTGATGAACTTCTTACTGTTTGTTTTTATGGCTTGGGCTTCTTCGTTCTCATATGCCGGTGAAAAACAAATAGATACTGTTAGTGTCCATATCAACAATCATGTTTATGAACTTACCATATCTGTGGACTCTGCTATGGTCGAATACGGCAAGAAACCAGCTGCATATTTGAAACTTAGTAAGGACGGAAGGGCGGAAGGAGAAAGTGTCTTTCCGCTGTCAGGCAACTGCCCGATTGAAGAGGATATAGGCGTTGAAGTCTCTGACAAGGGATTTATAATCAGAATCCCGTACTGCGACGGTCATATGTTCCGTATCGGCTATGCCCGATTTGACTATTCAGAAAAATACGATGATTTTATTTTAACAGAATACAGGGAGGAAAATATAGACAGACTGGATACAGAACAGAAAAGCAAGAATGTAGAATACAGTATCTTATCCGAAAAACCGATTGTATTCTCCATGTTTTCTCCCGAAACGATAAAAAGAATAATCCGGCAGAATCTGATTCGGGAGTATGAGATTGTCCAAACCCGTACAGCCCACTATCCGGTTTTCGGTTATTCTTCCAAAGAGAACAAACTGATGTGGATAGAAATTCCTGCCGAATTTGTCATACAGAATAACAGCCTCCAAAGGTTATATGTACTTGGTCCTTCTTATTATGGCTATGCTTATGAAACCGGATACAGATTAAAAGAAAATCCTACCAAAGGATGGAGCCGGGTTCTTTTGTATAGAGTTGAAGAAGACTCTATAGGAAGTTATTTGCGTAATTCTGAATCCATTTTTCCAAAAGAATCCAACCGTTACATCATCAATTCACGAATATTTGTTTACAAAAATCCTGAATTTCAGAAACTGTTTGAGGATACGGTTGTCTCAATGTTCCGGAAACATAAGGAATCCCGTTGGCGGGTTACTCCATCTTCACTTTCCCCACGCCAGCGGAAGTTTATCAGACAGCTCATTTCAGGTGATTCCTTAAGAGTCAGGCTTTATTCGGATTCGCTGGATCGTCATCATTCGGTAAATATTCCGCTTGATGTCGGAAAGAGGTTTAATCTTCCTTGAACAGTCGGTTAGCCACCAGACATTAGCAGTCCTCATAAATCAGAAGAAACAATGAAAGTAACAATAAACAAAGCACATATATTACTACCTATTGCAGGTTTTGTGATGGGTTGCCTATATGTGCTTCTGTATGCTTTTATTGACTATTGCGATACTGCTCCATTGTATGAATCTTTTTCCGAAATGATATTCAAAATACTATCTTACGATGATGTGCGATTAGCTATTTGTTTGTGGGGATTCATAGGATTTACTTTAGGATGTATTGCAACTCTTTTGATTGTTTTGATTCAAAGACATATTAAACGAAAGAAATCAAACAACGGTAGATAGCAAACGGCGTAACCTCCCCTAAAGGTCGGTTAGCCACCAAACATTATCGGTTATAAAAAGAACAGAATGAAAATATATATTCCTATCATAATAAGTATAATTTTTTGTATGGCATATTGCCTCTGCATAAATCTGGTCAATATATACAAACCTATTGCACACATGGATATTTCAATAGGAATACTTTTCCGATTGAGTGTAATAGTTATGTTTTTAACTTTATTGATGGGGATGCTAACAGTACGATTTACCAAAAGGAAATATTTGATAGTAATTCCTATAATCATGCCTATTTTGTTATGGGGTTCTTATGTAAAATTATTTCCTTACAGGTCGTTTGTTTATATGGGAATATCTGCCTTGATTTATCTTATACATATATCAATTTTATGGTATTATAATAATAAGGCAAAGTATAAGAAGAATAATCCGATAACATGCGGCTAAATCGCCCTTGAAATGGTCGATTATCCGCCAGACATCATAACGCCCAAGCCAGTAAAATGAATGTTTGGAAATATACATATATTAAATTTTATAAATTTCGTCGAAGTCTATTAGGTGAGACACTTGCAGCAGATTTTACATCATTGTTGTTTGTTGTAGGACTTGACTTTCTGTTATACTCAGGGATTATATTTTTGACCGATGGATTAACAGGATATCATCTGCTTCCTGACCACAAGCCTTTGTACACACTTATTTTTCTCTGTGGAGGTTTTGTTCTTTGGATGATTCATAACCATGCCTTGCGCAAAAATGGAGCTTTTGAACGCATAAAAAAAGAGGTTGAGGAAGAACCCAGAAAGTTGTTGTGGGGAATGTTATCACTGTTGTTTATTTTATTTGCGCTTGCATTTGTAGCATCGTCAATGTACTTGTGGTCTCAAAAAATAATACCAGTCTTATTTGCAGTTGAACAATTATGAATGTATGGAAGTATATTTATATTAAGTTCTTTAAGATCCGACGCAGAATAATAGGTCGTGACGGTGCGGACGAATATGCTGCAATGTTGTTTGTAGCATCCTTTGATATGCTTTTGTATTTTGGGATATTAATACTTATCGATAAATCCGTGGATAAAGTATTATCAAAAGAATACGAACCATTGTTTTTCGCATTTTATATGTTAGGGATGTTAACCATTGAACGGCTTCGCAACCGTACCATGTGCA
>ENA-OXFN01000298-OXFN01000298.1-human-gut-metagenome-genome-assembly--contig:-NODE-298-length-19461-cov-44.9487_pt1 | contig 19461 bp, 17 predicted proteins | sample MGYA00249366_ERZ652265 | MGnify/ENA primary metagenome ERZ652265 (study PRJEB26925, sample SAMN05826980) | human gut metagenome | biome: ENVO:2100002; feature: ENVO:00000062; material: ENVO:00002003... | reverse complement strand
TTATTATACCATTTGAGGGCTTTTTGTGCAACTTTTTCTTTTCAGATACGCTCTAAATGAGATTGTGGATACTGCGAATGAAGAAAAAATTTCAACTCACACACCCGTGAGGGTGTGACTGATAAACAAAATAAACGATTGACAAATGATAAGTATTTCAACTCACACACCCGTGAGGGTGTGACTAAAATGCCCTGCCGCTGTTTGGGTCTGCAAGCATTTCAACTCACACACCCGTGAGGGTGTGACGCTGAATGCGGGCTAACGCCCGCCCCAAGGCGGATTTCAACTCACACACCCGTGAGGGTGTGACATTTGTGCCTACACCGACAATTTCACTTGCATTTTATTTCAACTCACACACCCGTGAGGGTGTGACAACAGTGGAGAATTTGCAAAAATCGTTGTTAATATTTCAACTCACACACCCGTGAGGGTGTGACTGCATACATCTGCCCAGCAAGTATATTTCGGGCATTTCAACTCACACACCCGTGAGGGTGTGACTTTGCATATTTCCCAACATGGCGGCGGTTGCGTTTAATTTCAACTCACACACCCGTGAGGGTGTGACGTTGACTCAGTCCATATCAGCCAGTATTTGGGCATTTCAACTCACACACCCGTGAGGGTGTGACGGGTTGGAGATAAGGCAAAACATCTTTTCTATGCATTTCAACTCACACACCCGTGAGGGTGTGACGTTCTACTTCACAAATTCAGTTCAGCAGGAATATATTTCAACTCACACACCCGTGAGGGTGTGACAAAAACGTGGTGAAATAATTTGAAAGGAGCCAAATTTCAACTCACACACCCGTGAGGGTGTGACGTTCTCTTTGTGATCGTTCTGAAAATGAGGTGATATTTCAACTCACACACCCGTGAGGGTGTGACTATGACGGCGCTACATCTTCCAGCGTGGCTTATATTTCAACTCACACACCCGTGAGGGTGTGACGCATTTTTTACGGTGTTATGGTAGTCCTGATAAAGATTTCAACTCACACACCCGTGAGGGTGTGACGAATACTGCGAATTTGATGTCAGGCATTTCAACCGCATTTCAACTCACACACCCGTGAGGGTGTGACATCCAGACGGGACAGACGTGTTCCGCTTACCGATGATTTCAACTCACACACCCGTGAGGGTGTGACCATATGCTGTTCCCCCTATTTTCCTTAATAACAATTTCAACTCACACACCCGTGAGGGTGTGACAATCTCCTTTAAAGTCGTGTTATTTAAGAAATTTATTTCAACTCACACACCCGTGAGGGTGTGACTGTCTGTTCTGGATCTGAAAATACCAAAATCAGCAAATTTCAACTCACACACCCGTGAGGGTGTGACCCTTGACCTTGTAAATGTTGCATTCAAGACCCATAATTTCAACTCACACACCCGTGAGGGTGTGACGTCAACGTGACAAACCATTCCCACGGATTGCAGAATTTCAACTCACACACCCGTGAGGGTGTGACCAATGTAGCAGAAAATATTGTCGATGTTTCTTTCATTTCAACTCACACACCCGTGAGGGTGTGACTTGGTTTTTACAAAGCCCCTGATTCTTCAGCAAATTTCAACTCACACACCCGTGAGGGTGTGACCCTACATATAGACATAAAAAGGGTCACACGCACTACATGGGGGACTATTGTGTCTCTGTTCAAAAGATGTCAATCAATTATTTGCTGTATATTGGCATTTACACAGTGTTTTTTCTGCGAAGTGCACGGAAATTTCAGAACATTGAGGGTTCGCTAAACTATCAGGACACCCTCGGGATTATATGTCTCCTTGATGCCGAAATGCTCAATGTGGCGCTCCCAGTTGTTGCCAAGATAATATATCCGCAGGCTGTCTTTATTTTCGTCGATTATCTTCAAGAGTTTATCCTTGACTTTAAGGAAAGTGCCATAGTCCACGTCAATCTCAAAAACTGAATTCTGGACACGCTGCCCATAGTTCCGGCATTCCTTTGCCACCTTGCGGAGCCTTGTTTTTCCGCCTCTGTCCTCGGTGCAGACATCATAGCACACAAGTGTCATCATTATGACCGCCTCATTTCATCAGAAAGCACGGATACTCATCTATCTCGCCTCGTATATACTTTGCGAGCAAAGTGCTCTGTGCATAGGGAATAAGTCCCACGGGTATCTTTTCCTTTAGATATGGGTGAACTATCACGGTGCGCTTCTTTTCCTGCCACTGGGTTATGACCTTGCGTTTGCCGTCCTTACTGAGATATACCGCTCCCCCGGGCTGTACTTCAAAATCATCTGCATTTACCATTTTGAGATTTATCATTGTCAGCACCAGGCGTTCGATTATACATCTTATCTCCTCGACCATATCGCAGGCAAGGCTGTTGCGTCCGGGACGAAGAGCATGATAAAATCCCGCATAGCTGTCAAGTCCCACCGCTGCCAATGCTGATGCGCATGTACAGGTCGCTATGGTATAAAGATACGACAGCATTGCATTTACCCTGTCAAGAGGCGGACGCTTTGTTCGGGAAGTCATGACAAAATCTTCCTTCTGCCTGAGTATCAGCCTGTCAAAGATATCAAAATATGCTTTGGCGGCACTGCCCTCTATGCCCATGAGAGCATCTCTGTCATCGGTTTCATATGCGCTGTCGATGCTGCTTTCAAGATATGCAATACAACGTGATACTGCGCCGTCATCGTCTATCTGCGGATTATCCCTAAGCGAACGCTTTATGACATATCGGGTGTTTGCAAGCTTTGCTGCCACTGTGTTCTGCATAAGCAGTGCAGGCGGGTCGGCAAACATATCAAACTGGGCCTTGCGCAGATAGACATTGCCCTTGACCTCCCCCTCTACTCTTGCAAGGAACTCGCCCTGCGGAGAGATGAAATTCAGCGGTATCTTATATTCCACACACTTGCCCATAAGTGCAGGAGAACAGCCACGGTAGCTGAAGCAATAGATATCCTCAACATTTGAAAAAGGTATCCTGAATTTTTCACTTTCATCTGTACGGCAGACGATATTCTCGCCATCAAGTGAAAGATATGCCGTTTCATCAAGCACGTACAGTGAATTAAGCAGCTTTCTTATGACATCTCCCCCTTTATCCCGCTCATTATTTCATCTCGGACATTATAGTGCACCGTTTTCGGGAAGCACACATCGTACAGCGAACAGCCCGAACATTTTACGCCTCTTGCCTTTTGGGGAATAACGCCGTCAGCAAGTATCTTTTTCATTCCCAAAAGATGTTCTTTAAGCATTTTATCCCACTTTTCATACTCCGTATCAAATGGAAGCTTTACACGCCGTCTTGTTTCGGAGTAATAGATATATGCTTCGCTGTCGCATTTCCACATACTGTCGGCGCATATCTTCTGAGCAAATACCTGTATGGCATCACTGTCATGAAAATCCGCTCCCTTAGGCGGCTTCGGCTTGTATTCCACTATGCGCACCTTGTACTTGTCATCACTTCGGTCAATGCTCACTCCGTTCCTGCTTTTCACAAACTCCATGCAGTCCGTAACGCCGAAAATATCGTACTCATCGTTATACACCGCAACAGAGCTTCTTACAAGCATTCTGTCATTGGAAAACTTATGGTCTCCGCCGTGGACGTTTTCGTGCATAAGGTTTGCTTTTACCACAAAGGCATTTTCAGCCCAGTCGCAGTTAAGCTCAAGCAGAGCAAACCTTCTCGGGCAATACATATAATGCTGTATTGCCCTGATGTTTATGGTCTGCTCTTCGCTCATATCTTCTCGATAAGCTCAACGCCTGCGGGCATTGTTCTGTCAACACTTATCTCATAGTCGGAAAACTTTCTGGGTGCTCCGTCGCACTTGCTTTCTGCGGTTATCTTATCAAAAAGGACAGCTGCAGGGGCATTGCCGAGAGCGCTTTCATGCTTGAAAACATAAAGCTTTCTCAGGCACATTTTTCCTCTTGCGGAACTTCTGTCGTTTTCAAACATATTGATAATGGCAGTCCAGAGCAGCTCCAGGTCCTCCTCGCTGAACTGTGTCACATTCTGCGCCAGCATTGCGGAAACATAACCTTCGGCACGGTAGAGAGCATATGGGATTATGCTCTTCCTGCCGATCTCAGAATTGCCTGACATATTCTGTCGCTCTTCAGTCGTCTTTGCCTGTCTTGTAATGGCAATATCCTGAATAAGCACGGGATCTATACTGCGGGCAAAGTTTATCTGAACAGGTCCCCTTACTATTCCGCAGGGGTCATCGCCTGTGCTCATCACTGCGCCGAATGTTCTGACATCATAGTAATTCTTGCAGATATATTCCTGCGCCCTCTTTTCGGCATCGGCAGGCTTATCGGCCTTCTTGCCTGTAGGCATTCCAAGCTTTTCATAAGCTTCGGTGAATTTGGAGTTGAGGGAACGGTCACCCTTAATAAGAATGTTGTAGCCTTCCTTGCCGTTCATGGTAAGCTCCACAAAGTTTCTTATCTTCCTTTTGATGCAAACATCGGTAACGATGCCTAAATTGGTTTCGGGATCGATCCTGGGTGTATTGCCCGCATCGGGGTCGCCGTTTGGGTTGCCGTTTTCTACGTCAAAATACATTACAAATTCATAGCGGTTCTTGATAGCTTCCATAGTTTTCATTCTCCTTTATTATTCATTTACTGTTTCGGGTTCTTCATTTTTGTTTTGTTCAGCGAAAAAATCTTTATTCTGCTGAAAATATCCTAACTGAAACTTCCCCTTTTCCATAATCGAAAGATTTGTCGGCAAACTATCTTTGATTTTTCCCATTATCTCGTTGATGAGTTTTGAAAAGTATATTACTCTTCCCTCCTTGAGCTTTCTCAAATGATAGTTGGAAAGGTCAATAAGCCTTGGCATTATAAGCGCAGGTCTTGATGATGCCGATGAAAAATATGCGTCCTTGATAGTACGGTTGAGCTTTACATCTGTGGCTTCAAGCTGTATCTTTTCAAGCACGGCAAAAAGCCTGCCGCAAAGATATGCGGGATTTTTGTTTTCTTTATCAAGTGACATGGTGATTTCCTCCTTATCTCCGTTAAGTCTTGCTTTTCTGTTTATAAATGCCTTGATAAGCCCTGCACGGACTTCATTTATTTTTGTTTTATCATTGCTATCGGTATCACTGTCGGTGCAAACCCTGCGCACAACAGTTTCAAGCAGAGTATATGGGTAATTTGTTCCGTTAAGAATTGCCTGAAATATATCTGACTGCAATGCGGGCGATATTGCATTCGCCGAATTGGGAGAGACAAGCTCCTTGTTTATTCTCCACAAGGGTATCTCGCTGTTTGAACCGCAAATAGCCATATCCTGCTGATGCTGCTTTACGTTGTCGATTATTTTTCCGAATTTGTTCCTTACCATAAATTTCTGGCAGATGCGTGAGCTGTTTGGCGTAAAGCCTGCAACAAAAAAATCAACTCCGTTATCAACATCTTTGTCAAGCACCTGAGCATTTCCCGTCTGTCCCTTATAATAAATATTTTCCGACACTGCCTTGACATCGGCTTTTGTCGAATCTTCGGTAACTCCATTACTGCTGTTCAAGTAGCCGTTAAACAAATCGCATTCAGCCTTATCATCATGCTTCATCGCAAAGAAAACGACTGTCATATCATCGGAATAAATATGGTGCATGGGGTCGGCAAGCAGCTTATTAAGAGACGATGTGTATTTTTTCATCGCCTTTTCGGAAATGCCGCTGTTCATTGACTGGCTCTTGCCGTATGACTCAAACGCTGAGCTGTTGAAATTTACAAGCACTGCACCTACGGAGTTGCCTCCCTTTATGCCTTTTATTTTGTCGTGTATTCTTGCGGCACGAAGCCTCTCACCTTCTATGGGGCACATCATAATGCCGTCATCGCTTTCGGCAGTCTCTGCCGCAGCCTTTGCCATAATCTCTTCATACTTGGCAAGCACAGCTTTATCTTTATGGAGCTTACATTCAGGACTGCCGTCAAGAGCAAAAATATAGTAGCTTCCCTGATATTCCTTGCCCAGCTTTTTCAGCTGCTCATTTTCCGTTTCATTCTCGGGGACCCAGTTCTTTATAAAATTAACATATGCTCTTGCGATCTCCGAGTCAATGCCGTCAAAAAGCTCAAGATTTTTCTTTACAAATGCTTCATGGGATTTTCTTGCCTTACCGGTCTTGTCATCGGGCGTAAGACCGATTTTTGCATCATAATTAAGTCCGAAAATATACAGCGGTCTGTGCTCGATAATATTTGCGTCAATTCCCGTTTTCTGTGTCCTTTTGGGCAGAGACACCACAATAGGCTTCTTAACGATCTTGACCTTGCCGTTCTTCTGAGGAACGGATTCTTCAATACGCTTATCTATAATGTCGGCCACCCTGCCGTCGGGAGTAAGCATTACCATCCAGTGGACGGGCTGCTCGGACATAATGTCCGAGGCAGCTTCGCCACGTGCAGATTGAATATCGTAATAATCGCACAGTGACCTTATCAGCATTTAAGCCCCTCCTCCCTGTACTTCTTCACATCAATAACACCGTTTATCATATGAGGGTGATAGTAAACTGCATCAGCCGCATCACTGAAAACAGGCTTGTCCCAGTTACCGTTCAGCGGCTTGCCGCCGTCCCTGAAATTGAGCCTATAGAGCATGATGCCCAGATCCTCATCACCCATAAGCTCGTCCGATACCTGAGAATAGTCGAAGCTGTCAACAAGCTCTATCTTTCTGACAGAAAACTCCCTGTTGCCAAGCACCGGCTGCCTGAAGCACTGACCGTTCCTCAGCCTGCGCAGAAGAATGTTGTAATGCTTCTCCTCCCCCTCGTCCGCATGGTCGGATTTAAGCCCTGTCAGCTCAAAATGTGCCGATATGCCGTATTTCACGTTTCTCAGAACCATCGCCGACCTTTGCGTCCTCTGTTCGGAGGCATACATTATCGGGTCTCCCCTGCCGTTCATCTGCTGCTTTACCGCCTGATAGGATACCTTCTCTTTCAGCTCATTCCTGCGGATATTCACATATGTTATGGGGTTGAACACGACCAATTCATCAACCACATAGCGTATTGCAGGCTTCCAATAAACGCATTTAAGAATACCCTCCACTGCTCCGGGCGTGGGAACCTTGTAGCTCACTCTCTCCACCTTTGAAGCAGGATCGGTAAAGCAGGCATAATCGCCTTCAACTATTATTTTGATTCCGAAACTCAATTTAGATCACTCCTTTTGTGTTAAGCTCGTATATGTATTGTATTAATTTGCTGACCTTGATAAAATTATATAAAGTCAATATGTAAAAATCAATAGTAAATTTACATAAATTTACATTGCTTTTTTTAGACATTTGTATTATAATAAACATAGATAGTCTGTACTTTGTGCAGTGAGTAGAAATGTATAAGTATTCTATCACACAAACGGTAGAGATGAGACCCTGCGGGCTGCTGCGTAGTCCGCAGGGTCTCTGTTTATTATCATACAATGTTCTGTGCATCCAGATCAGTATTTATGTCAAGACCCATTTCATCAGTATAATAGTTTTTGTTTGCAAGCAGGCACACGCCATTGCACTCGCTTATAAGTCCGCTTTTCATCAGCTCATTAAAATAAAATTTTTTCACAGGAACACTGTAGCGCTGTAGCTTACGCTTGACCTTCATATCGCCCGCTCTCAGTCTGGCGATAAGCTTGGAAGCATTTTCGTCATACTCGACCACTACTGCAATGCTGTCATCATCATTTATCAGCTGAAAACTTTCGGCATATTTTCGGAAAGGTATTGACATAAGGCTCTTACCGATGCTGCATTCATAAATGCTGTTCTTTTGGATCAGCTCATCATAATCTTCAAAAAGCCCGGAAAAATAAGTTTCTATACACTCAGGTGCTGTAATGTCGCTAAATTTTCCAAGCAGTTTTTTAGTTATATTCCTGCGTGTGTCAAAATCGCCATCATTTTTATGGGGTGTGTCATCTGCATCAAAAATATAAACGCAGCCATCGGAGCGGCTGCCCTCACGGTTGCATCGTCCGCCTGCCTGCAAAATGCTGTCAAGCCCTGCAAGCTCACGGAAAACTGTCTGAAAATCGAAGTCAACGCCTGCTTCAACAAGCGATGTGGAAACTACCGTCAGCTTCTCATCGGTCACGTTATCCGCAATATCTTTAAGGTGCTGACGTATCTTTTTAATGACCGCAGAACGGTGCTCGGGTATCATATATGTCGAAAGATGGTACTTTACGCCGCTCAGCATTTTATACAGCTGCTGAGCCTCTGCCCTTGTGTTTACTATTATAAGGCTGCTCATACTTTCGGAGGCCTTCATTACCACATTTTCAAAAGATGTTTTGCCAAGGTCTATATATTGACACTTTTTAAAATCCGCAAAATGGGTCTTGTCTGTAATAAGCTGAGTAAAATCGTTTCCAAGGTATCTGCCGAAAAGCCCCGTATAATCGGGCATTGTCGCTGACAGAAATATAGCCGTGCTTCTCAGATACTTTGTGATGTACCCCACTGCACGGATACATGGCTGAAGATATTTTATCGGCAGCAGATGTATCTCATCGAATATTATCACGCTGTCTGCCAGGTTATGGAGCTTTCTCAGTCTGCTGCCCTTATAATGATACAATGACTGAAAAAACTGGACGCTGGTAGTGATTATAAGCTTGGCGTCCCAGTTTTCAGCGGTATGCTTCATTTTCAAGACAGTGAGATCATTTTCATCATATTTATCGTTTTTGTTGTCCTTATCAACGTCAAAGGAAAAGTTGGAATGGTGCTGGAGTATCTCAACGCTGTCACCCAGAATTTTCTCAAATTCTTCTGCCGTCTGCTCGATTATGCTTGTGTAAGGTATTACATATATAATGCGCTTTTTGCCGTCTTTAACAGCCTTTTCAAGGGCAATTTTAAGACTGCACAGCGTTTTTCCGCTGCCTGTGGGCATATTCAGCAGCTCAACAGATGAACCGTTTTGCGCCAGCTCATACGCCTGATGCTGCAGCTCTCTTCTGGCGGTCCTGACCTTGGTATCCGCCTTAAAGCCTGACATATGATCGTCAAGGCGTTTGAGAGCCTCCTCAAAATCGCCTGTCATGCCTCGTTCTGCCTGCATATCGCAGAAAGTCTCGGTATCAATGAAATCCGCATCGGTAAGGCACGAGAAAACATATCTGGTCATAAAAGCATATAACTCCATGTACTCACGATTTTTCTCTTTGTCACTCAGGGAACTGTGCATAATCTCATTCATGCAGGCGATGATCTGTGAATCATCAGGGGCGGAAATTGTTATCTCATTTTTATACGCCTCACCGCTTTCAAGCTTTTTTGCACGGCTGAGCCGTCCCTGCAAAGTGGGTGAATCAGGTCCGTCCGCACTTGCACCGCCGTCCGGAAGCCCCGAATGATGCCCTGCGATACAGTATTGCAGTAAGGGCGTCAGCGGATTGCGGCCAAAAATCCTTGCACATTCTGCCGCACCCTGAACAGCGTGCTCAGTTCTTGCGCCGCCGTTTATCCGCTTTTGGAACGAGGTCGTGTACTTCCCGATATCATGAAGCAGCCCCGCATTATACGAAGCACTGCCTAGAAAGCCCGACGCATTCTCCTCCGCCAGCTTTGCAACTCCTTCAAGATGTTCTTTTACACTTTGTTCCCTGTCGTCATCGGATCTGTGAGCTATATACTCCAACAACACCACTCCTTTATAATGTCTCAATGATTTTTTGAACAGAAAGCACAGCTAAATTACCGACTATCGGCTATAACAAATAATCATACCTTGAAACAATATTTGCTCTCTTTGGATAACTTATTATAACTATGGAGACTCCGGCCGATAATTCTTTTTTAAAGCAGGTCAAATAAAATGACATATCAAATTCGGGCAGGACTTCAGTCTCGGATACCGCAACAGTTACCAAACGTTTTATTCCGTCATCATGCCAATAATCGGGCTTGATGTGCTCTTCTCTGATTTTGACCACTGTTCCCTTTGCTATCAAAAACGTCTCATTCTCTTTACCGTAACGGCGAATGAATTTCACGTCTTCTGCACAGCACCAAATACCGATACCGACCACAAAAACAGCTAAAACAGTTCGTTCTATGATATAAAACAAATTGTCTGAACTATCGCTCCAATCAATAAAGAATATGAAACTGAAAATCAGCACACATAGCATAACAATTTGTAAAACGGTCTTTGTTATAGCTTTAGCCAGATAAGCTTTGCTTCCCTTTTTTGTTAAACTAAGCCTTTTCACTAACTCAGCAGTTTCTTCATCAGTCAGCTTGTCATAATTATAATCCTTTGAAAACGGTATCTCGTCAAAAATTTTTTTCATATGGTCAGTCCTCAGATATGTTTTAAAAATGTGATATTATATACTTTTTTCTATTTCTAAATGTACAGCTTTATTATAACATTATCCAATCATGATTGCAAGCTATTTTGACAATATTTTCCCAAACATTACATTTTTTCTTAAAAATTACCGCAGAATAAAAAATCCGCAAAGCCGAATATCAGCTCTGCGGATAAAAGTGCAAAACAAAAGCTCCTGCAAGGATCTTGCAGGAGCCATTGGCGGAGAAGGAGGGATTCGAACCCTCGATGCGCTATTAACGCATACACGAGTTCCAGTCGTGCGCCATAAACCGGGCTAGGCGACTTCTCCATACTGGTTTTCTTGTTATTTTCTGTCGTATCTCTCAGCGACTTTTATATTATAGCAGATGCTTTCAGGTTTGTCAAGCGTTTTTTGCAATTTTTTTCGAATTTTCTCAAATTATTTTTCTGAGGGACGAAAAATCACGTATTGAAGCCACTTTCTTGGATAAAAAATTTTTTGATTTCCATACCCATATGCGTTATCCGTGTGCTGTCACCCCGAAAAACTGCGCAGCCTCAGAATATTTTTATCATCATTGACTAATCCCCAAAAATATGATATACTATTAAGGATATGTCTATCACAAAATACCGCAGGGACGGCATTATATTATACAGGAGGTCACTACCTTGAAAGAAATGAAAAAAGACGCAAAGCTTGAAACCAAATGCCTGCACGCAGGCTACACCCCCAAGAACGGCGAACCCAGAGTTATGCCTATCGTTCAGAGCACTACATATGTATATGATTCCACCAACTCCGTTGCGGACGTTTTTGACGATCCCACACTGAGCCTTATCTACTCCCGCTTTGAGAACCCCACCACCGATGCTGTTGAAAAGAAGATAGCTGCTCTTGAAGGCGGCGCAGCTGCAATGTGCACCTCCAGCGGTCAGGCGGCTTCCCTGCTGTCTATCCTGAACATCTGCGAGGCAGGAGACAGCTTCATTGCTTCCTCTTCCATTTACGGCGGATCTATCAACCTTTTCGGTTTCACCCTCAAAAAAATGGGCATTGAGTGCATCTGGGTAGATGTAAATGCCACCGAAGAAGAGCTGAATGCCGCTTTCAAGCCCAACACCAAGTGTGTTTTCGGCGAGACTATCGCAAACCCCGCTCTCACCGTATTTGACATTGAGCTGTGGGCAAAGGCCGCTCATGCGCACAATGTTCCCCTTATCGTTGACAACACCTTTGCTACTCCCGTTCTTTGCAGACCTATCGAATGGGGCGCTGATATCGTTATTCACTCCACCTCAAAATATATGGACGGCCACGCTGTTCAGGTAGGCGGCGTTATTGTTGACAGCGGCAAGTTCAACTGGGACAACGGCAAATTCCCTTGTCTCTCCGAGCCTGACGAGAGCTATCACGGCACTGTTTACACCAAGCAGTACCCTGTGCCCTACATCACAAAGGCAAGAATGCAGCTCATGAGAGACTTTGGCTGCTATCCTGCTGCTCACTCATCTTTCCTGCTCAATCTGGGACTTGAAACACTGGCTGTACGTATGCCCGTTTACTGCTCCAACGCAATGAAGGTGGCTAAGTTCTTCCAGAGCTGTGACAAGGTGATATCCGTTTCCTACCCCGGTCTTGAGACAGATAAGTACCACGACCGTGCCAAGAAGTATCTCCCCAACGGAACCAGCGGTGTAATCTCCTTCTCCATCAAGGGCGGAAGAAGCGAGGCTGTAAAGTTCATGGATAAACTGGAGCTTGCTTCCAACGAGGTACACGTTGCCGATATCCGCACCTGCGTTCTTCACCCCGCTTCTGCAACACACCGTCAGCTCAGCGATGAGCAGCTTGTGGCAGCAGGTATCGACGGCGGACTTATCCGCTTCTCTGTAGGCCTTGAAAATGTTGACGACATCATTGCCGACATCAAGCAGGCATTTGACAGAATGTAATTGTATTGTGATTTGTGAGGTCTTTACTATATGAACACAGTCTATGAAAGCCGTTTTGACAAAATATCGGGAATGATCGGCAAGACTCCCCTGCTGGAGATCCATTTCACCTACAAGGGCGAGCCGAGGCGCATTTTTGCCAAAGCCGAATACTTTAATCTTTCGGGAAGCATCAAGGACAGAGTTGCTTTTCACATCATGAAGAAAGCTTATGAAAAGGGTGAGATCGCCCCTGACGACATAATTGCGGAAGCCACCAGCGGAAACACAGGCATTGCCTTTTCCGCTATGGGCAGCTATCTTGGTCACAAGGTAGTCATTTATATGCCTGACTGGATGAGCGCCGAGCGCATAAATCTGATGAAGAGCTTCGGTGCGGAGGTTCGGCTGGTATCCCGTGAGGAGGGCGGCTTCTTAGGCTCTATCGCCATGACGGAAAAGCTTGCGGAGGGCGGCGGAGTATTTCTCCCCCGTCAGTTCTCCAATGAGGACAACACCGAAACCCATTATCTCTACACAGGTGAGGAAATATCCCGTCAGCTGGCGGCTATGGGACTTAAAGCGGACGGGATCGTGGCAGGTGTGGGCACAGGCGGAACTGTAATGGGCATCGGCAGACGGCTCAGGAAAGACAATGCCGACTGCAAGGTATTCCCTTTGGAACCACTTAACTCCCCCACTCTTTCCACAGGCTACAGGGTCGGCAAGCACCGTATCCAGGGCATTTCCGATGAATTTATCCCCGATATACTGAAGCTTGACGAGACTGACGCTGTTGTTTCCGTGGACGACATAGACTCTATCATAATGGCTCAGATGCTCTCACGCAAATTTGGCATAGGCGTAGGAATTTCCTCGGGCGCAAATATGCTGGGCTGTATCCTTGCGCAGGAGAAGCTTGGAAAGGACAGCACTATAGTGACCGTTTTTGCGGACGACAATAAGAAATATCTGTCAACCGATTACTCGGAAGAGTTTGAAGTGAAGGAGGAATATCTCACTCATGATATCGTCCTCACAGATGTTATCGCACACCGCTATGAATGATATTTTAAAAAGCTGCGAGCTTTGCCCCCGCCGCTGCGGAGCCGACAGGACAAAAACTGTGGGATTCTGCGGCGGCGGAGCTCTCCCGAGGCTTGCAAAAGCGTATCTGCATATGTGGGAGGAACCGTGCATTTCGGGCACAAGAGGTTCGGGCACGGTGTTCTTTTCGGGCTGCAGTCTTAAATGCTGCTTCTGCCAGAATTACAGGATATCCGCCGAAAATTTCGGCAAAGAAATTCCGGTAAGCCGCCTTGCCGAGATATTTCTGGAGCTTCAGGACAAGGGTGCGCACAACATAAATCTGGTAAGCGCCACCCATTATGTTCCCCAGGTCATCGAGGCTCTGGATCTATGCAAGGGCAGGCTGAATATTCCCGTAGCATCCAACAGCGGAGGCTATGAGCTGCCCGAAACTATAGAAATGCTGAGAGGGTATGTGGATATCTTCATGCCCGACTTCAAGTATTATGACAGTGAGATATCGGAAAAATACTCTGCTGCAAAGGATTATTTTTCATATGCTTCGGCGGCCATCGGCAAAATGATAGAAATTGCGGGCAAACCTGTTTATGACGAAAACGGACTGATGAAAAGCGGTGTTATTATCCGCCACATGGTGCTGCCCTCCCACAGAAAGGATTCCGAAAAGATACTGCGCACCATTGCCGAAATGTACCCGAAGGACAGCTATCTGCTCAGTCTGATGAGCCAGTACACGCCGTTTTACAAAAGCTGCGAACACAAGGAAATAAACAGGCGCATATCCACCTATGAATATGAAAAGGTGGCCGAGGTGGCGGCAGAGCTGGGATTTGACGGATTTATGCAGGAACGTTCCTCTGCCAAGGAGGAATACACTCCCGATTTTGACCTGTCGGGAATTTGATTTGGAGGTAACAAATTGGAGATAAACGTACAGCTTCACAACGAATTTAACGTAAAGCAGGAATACATAGACAACATCATAAACTTTCTGGACAGCGGCTGCACCGTTCCCTTTATCGCACGATACAGAAAGGAATATCACGGCACTCTCGATGACCAGACTATCAGGCTTATTTCCGAGCGCCTTACATATCTGAGAAATCTGGACAAGCGCAGGGAAGAGATAACAAACTCCATCACCGAGCAGGGCAAGATGACCCCTGAGCTGGCGGAGGCTATCTCCAATGCGGCGGCTCTGGTTGAGCTGGAGGACATTTACCGCCCCTACAAGCAGAAGCGCCGCACACGGGCTTCCATTGCAAAGGAAAAGGGTCTGGAGCCTTTGGCGGAGCTTATCATGGCTCAGAACACAAAGGCCGAACCCTCTGCCGAAGCTGAGAAATACATCAGCGAGGAAAAGGGCGTATCATCTGCCGACGATGCTATTGCAGGTGCCTGCGACATTATTGCGGAAACAGTTTCAGATGACGCTGACCTGAGAAAGCGCCTGAGAACACTTTTCAACGTCCGTGGCTCAGTTTCCGTATCAGGCAGCGAGGAAAAAGACCCTGAAGGCACTTACAGGAATTACTACGAATACTCCGAGCCTGTGAGCAAGATAGCAAGTCACAGAGTGCTTGCCATTGACCGTGGCGAGCGTGAGGAAAAGCTGAAAGTCAGCATCGTGCTCCCTGAAGGCGACGCTGAAAGAATTATCCTCGGCACATATGTAAAGAACGGCAGCCCATGCGGAAAGCTTGTGGAGGCTGCCTGCCTTGACAGCCTGAAACGTCTGATATACCCCTCCGTTGAGCGTGAGATACGTGCGGAGCTTACCGACAAGGCAAGCGAATCGGCTATAAAGGTGTTTTCATCAAACCTCCGTCAGCTCCTTATGCAGCCTCCAGTAAAGGGCGAGATAGCACTGGGCGTTGACCCCGGTTTCAGGACAGGCTGCAAGCTGGCTGTAGTTGACAGCACGGGCAAGGTGCTTGACACAGGCGTGGCATATATCACCACAAATGAAAAGTTCAAAGTGGAGCAGGGCAAGAAGAAGATCACGGAGCTTATAAACAAGTACAACGTTTCCGTTATCGCCATCGGCAACGGCACGGCTTCGAGAGAGTCCGAGCAGATAGTTTCCGAGATAATCAAGGGGCTTGACCGCAAGGTTTCCTACATGGTGGTATCCGAGGCGGGAGCTTCCGTTTACTCCGCATCAAAACTGGCAGCGGAGGAATTTCCAGATTACGATGTATCGCTGAGAAGTGCGGTCTCCATTGCAAGGCGCTTGCAGGATCCTCTGGCGGAGCTTGTAAAGATAGACCCCAAGTCCATCGGCGTTGGTCAGTATCAGCACGATATGCCCAAGGCACGGCTTGATGAAGCGCTGGGCGGCGTTGTGGAGGATTGCGTTAACTCCGTAGGCGTTGACCTGAACACAGCTTCACGCTCACTTATGACCTACATTTCGGGCATAAACGCTACAGTTGCCAAGAACATAGTCACATACCGTGAGGAAAACGGCGAGTTCACCGACCGCAAGCAGCTGATGAAAGTCCCCAAACTCGGTGCAAAGGCATTTGAGCAGTGCGCAGGCTTCCTGCGGGTAATGGGCGGCAAAAATTCTCTGGACAACACCTCCGTTCACCCCGAAAGCTACGGTGCGGCAAAGAAGCTGCTTGAAATATGCGGCTTTACTCTGGCTGACATCGGCAGCGAGAAAATGAACACCGTTGCAGAGGCTGCCCGGAAGCAGGGACTGGATAAGATATCCGAGGAAATAGGCATAGGCGTGCCCACTCTCCGTGACATCATCAAGGAGCTGGCAAAGCCGGGACGTGACCCCCGTGACGAGCTTCCCCCTCCCCTGCTGAGAAGCGGCGATGTTATGGAGCTTAAAGACCTGAAACCAGGCATGGAGCTTATGGGCACGGTGCGAAACGTTATCGACTTCGGCTGCTTTGTTGACTGCGGCGTTCATGAGGACGGTCTCGTTCACATCTCCCAGATATGCAACAGATTTATCAAGCATCCTCTTGAAGCGGTAAAGGTCGGCGATGTGGTAAAGGTATGGGTACTGGACGTTGACCTGAAAAGAAAGCGTCTCTCCCTGACCATGCGCCCCGACAGAGCGCCCAAATCCATAAACTGAGCAACTGAAATCAAGCAAAATACAGCTTTCTCCGATATAATAAGATTACAGCAGCTGTAAAAAAGTCACAGGAATGAAGGACGGTAAAATGTACGAGTGGCATAAAAATATGCAGACCATTGTTGATGAAATAGACATCTGCATAAAAAACAAGGACGATGAAGCCCTGACACTGAAACATCTGGCAGACAGGCTTGGGTATTCGGAATTTTACTTTTCAAGGAAATTCAGTGAAATATCGGGCATGAAGTTCAAGGATTATCTGCGGTACAGGAAGCTTGCTTTTTCGCTCATCGACCTGCGTAACACTGACTGCGGCATACTTGAAATTGCGCTGAACTACGGCTTTTCCTCTCATGAGGCGTTCACCCGTGCTTTTAGGGAAGCCTACGGCATCACGCCCAGCCAGTACCGCAGAAAGCCTGTTCCCGTTGTGCTGCGTACAATTATCCGCCCATTTGACTGCTATCTTACAGAAAACGGAGAAAATGATATGCCATATTCAGACGGAACGGTAAAGACCTATTTTGTAACTATCCCCGCACACAAATTCCTGCATATCAGGAACTACGAAAGCATCGGCTACTGGGATTTCTGGCAGAAGCAGAGCCTTATCAAGGGTCAGGACTTCGATACGATATGTGGCCTGCTGAACAGCATAAAGGGCAAGCTTGACGATGTGGGCGGCGACGAAGACAACAGCGGAAGCGGTCAGCTCATGGCATTCCTGAACACCCCCGAGGGCAGGATATGCAGCTGGGGCATTCCCCTTGCGGAATGCTACGGCGTTCGTCTGCCTGCGGATTATAACGGCCCTGTGCCCGAGCAGATGATACTTTCGGATATTCCTGAGGGAGAGTACATAGTTTTCGAGCACGGTCCCTTTGATTTTGAGACGGAAAATGCCATTGTGGAGCAGCACATCGAAAAAGCTATGAAAGAGTTTGACTACCGGTCCACGGGCTACTGCCTTGACACGGCTCCCGGCAGGATATTCTACTTCTATCACGACTGCAAGCGCTTCTGGAAATATGTAAGACCTGTCAGAAAAGCATAACAAAAACGACCCCGAAAGCATGAAACTTTCGGGGCTGTTTTATACTAATCACCAATAAAACTATAGACAAAAAATCATCACATAATCCATATACGCAAGATTATGCTCGATTTTTTGTATAGTTTTTAATTGGTGCTTAGTATTATATTCCGCATATTGTGAAAACCGTGTTATTTTCAAAGCACTCCTCTGCCCATGGGGACAGCTGAGAAATGACATTCTCCCACTGCTCTGAGCCTTTCGACAGCTCTTTAAGCTTTTCAAAATCGTCGGGGCTGACCTCTGTAAGACCGTAATAAGAAAAATTTGGCAGGGCTTTTGTAAAAAGCTCTGTCAGGCTGAGGCTGTCCCATATATCCGCATGGATACAGACAGAATCATCAAGCCAGCATTTGTTGTAATAATGTCCTTTCTGAAGCTCAAAATAAAGGGTGCTTCGGGAGCTTCTGCGTTCAGCTTCACTTATAAAATATCTCATATCATCACCGTATAAAAAAGGTCATCTCACTATGCTCGGAGATGACCTTTTGATGTTTTTAAATCAAAGATTGATGAAGTAATCTATAAGAGAGGGACCCTTTTCGATGAAAAGTCCTGTTTCCTTTGCAGACTCCTCGTTGAAAGAGGCTACGCCCTTTACAGGTGCGCTCTTCTTGTAGATGAGGAAAGGAACGGGGTCGGAAACGTGAGTTCTCAGAGCAAGAGGTGTGGGGTGATCGGGAAGTATCATTATCTTGTAATCGTCATACTTCTTGTCAAGCTCGGGGAGCATATAGCCCAGAACGTCCTTGTCGATTATTTCAAGGGACTTTACCTTGTTCTCGATCTCGTGTCTGTGACCGCACTCATCGGGAGCTTCCATGTGAACATAAACAAAATCACTGCCGTTTGCAAGAGCGTCAAGAGCTGCCTGAGCCTTGCCCTTGAAGTTGGTGTCTATGTAGCCTGTTGCGCCCTCGACCTCGGCAATATCCATGCCGCCGAACTTTGCAATGCCCTTTAAAAGGTCAACTGCGGAGATCATTGTGCCCTTGAGACCTGTCTTCTTGGTGAAGTTCTCCAGCTCGGCACGTCTGCCCTCGCCCCAGAACCATACGCAGTTTGCGGGGTTAAGCCCTCTTGCGATTCTGTCCTTGTTGATGGGGTGGTCTTTGAGAAGCTCAACGCTCTTCTTCATCATATCATAGAGCTTTGCGGCATTGGGGTGCTTGGGAACATAGTCTCTTACAACTCTGCCTGTGATGTCGTGAGGAGGTGTGAGAGGAGCAAGGTCGGTAGTTCCGCCGTGCCAGATAAGGCAGTGACGGTAGCTTACGCCGCTGTAAAGGTCAAATTCCTCGTTGTTGAAATGCTCTGCAAGATAGTCAACGAGAACCTTTGCTTCTGCGGTTGAGATATCGCCTGCGCAGTAGTCAACAAGTGTCTTGTCCTCGAAGTTTGGCTCATCGGAAACAGTAACAAGATTGCAGCGGAAAGAAACGTCATCAGCGGACATATCAATGCCGATGGAACCTGCCTCCAGAGGGGAACGGCCTGTGTAGCAAACAGCAGGGTCATAGCCCAGAACGGAAAGGTTTGCAACATCGGAGCCGGGCTTAAGACCGTCGGCAACGGTGCGTACAAGACCCACGGTAGATTTTGCAGCAAGCATATCGGTATTGGGTGTAACGGAGCGGCTCATGGGAGTGCCGCCGTCAAGCTCGGGCAGAGGGTAATCTGCCATGCCGTCGCAAAGTAAAACGATGTATTTCATATAATTCTCCAATCCGCCGCAGTGCGGCTGAAAATAAGGGCAAAAGTCCTGTTTATCTTATTTTAGCATATGCAAACAAAAAATGCAAGAGCAAATAGCAATTTAGCGTCAGCGAAAAAGAGATAAGCCGTCAAAACCCGAGAACCCGTGCTATTAATACTAATCTTTAATCGTTCTATAGACAAAGCCGACAGATGAAATAAGACCAGTC
>ENA-OXFN01000295-OXFN01000295.1-human-gut-metagenome-genome-assembly--contig:-NODE-295-length-19660-cov-7.62515_pt1 | contig 19660 bp, 13 predicted proteins | sample MGYA00249366_ERZ652265 | MGnify/ENA primary metagenome ERZ652265 (study PRJEB26925, sample SAMN05826980) | human gut metagenome | biome: ENVO:2100002; feature: ENVO:00000062; material: ENVO:00002003... | reverse complement strand
AACGATGCAACAAATGACCAGCATTATATATGGGTATAATAATAGAGATTAGCATGTATTTTAAACAATTATTTGTGTCTACTTAATTTTTCCTCCATCAACTCTTTTAGTTCAAGAAAATCGGCATTCTTTCTTAATAAAAAGTAATAGATTAGGAGACTGGAAATTAATCCGAACATTATAGCCATCACAGGATGTAGATCTAATGTTGCAAACAAAAAGGCTGGCAAACATGCAATTACAGAGGCGAAAAAGTATAAGATATAATCTTTAAATTGAATCCAATAACCCAACCCCAATAATTTGCCTGTATAATAAGTATTGATATAAACTGCAATCTGTGTATATACCACTTTAGAAATACAGATTCCTATTATGCCAAAGGGTATAGAAGCAAACAAAATTGCAACAGCAATAATCTTCTTTACAATCTCTAATCTGAGAAAAAGATCTGAACGTCCCTTAACCTTCAATAAATTTAGATTGATTGTGCATATATGGTCAAACATAATGGCGAATGCATATATTTCGAGGTAAATCACAGCATCAGCCCATTTTTCAGTTAAAAATAATAATATAACCGGTTTTGCCAAAGCAGCCAATAGCGTGCATCCCCAAAAAATAGGAATAGACATTACACAAATATACTTGCGATATACGTGTATTAACCTTACGTTGTCATCCTGTATCTTCGAAAGTATAGGAAAAGTAACTTTCTGAAGAATTCCATTCATTGTGTCAACAGGAAGAGTCGCAAAGGATGTACCCCTATTATAAAATCCCAAATCCTTTGAAGAAAAACACCTTCCAATAACAAGTGTTGTCATATTAGTGTAAACTGTGTGCAACAAACCTGATGCAAGAAGTTTACTCCCAAAGGAACCTAATTCTTTAAAAGAAAACCAAGAAAATTCCCACCTTGGTTTCCAGCGAATATAAAGCAATACAAAAATAAGGTTAATTGCAGATGAAATTAATCCTTGAAAAACTAGTGCCCAAACACCAAATCCATAATATGCAAATATAATTCCACAAATACCTGATAATAAAGTCGCTATAAGACTTCTTTTTGCTAACGCTTTGAAATCAAGACCAATAGTTAGTTTTGAAACATGTACTTGCATACATGAATTTATCAACAAATTGATAGATTGAATTCTGAGTACAGCACATAAAATTGGGGTTCTAAAAAATGATGCTACATATGGTGCTATTAAGAACAAGATTAAGTAACACAATGCGGCCATTGCTATATTAAAATAGAAAACAGTAGAAAAGTCTGTTTCTGTTCTGTTCTGCTTCTGAATAAGGGCAGTACCAAAACCACTATCCATAAAAGACTGTGATATGGCCAAAAAAATGGAAATCATACCAATAACTCCATAATCAGAGGGTGCCAGTAATCGAGCCATAATGATACCCAAGGCAAACTGCATGCCTTGAAGCCCCAAACGCTCAATAGCTGTCCATTTTACGCTTAATATTGTTTGTTGTCTAACAGAATCTTCTTTCATCTTCAAAGATTGGAGTATTCCTCTTTTCCTAATATTGCATTGACTATATTTTCACAGGAAGTCTTATGGTTTGGGACAATAAGATTCTTTTTGACAAATGCTGTGCGTATTTCTCTCATTGGGTCGTCATCTTCAATTACTCGTATTATAAATTTCTCAATATCTGAAGGCTTGCTACCATGATAATGCACATCATAAGCTTGATATGAGAATTCTGCAAATAACGAGAAATCACTGTTAGAACCAGTTAAATACATGACCGGTTTATTTGTGTACAAATATTCGACCATAAACGCACCACAATCATGTATTAAAGCATCTGAGTAGTAAAATAAACCATTGTATGAACCAGTTTCTATTTGACAGTTGTCAAGTTCCTTCCATGAATTATAATAACAATCAGTCTTTTCTCGCCCCCAAAGTTTTACAAGATTAGTGTATAATCGCGGGTGAGGCTTGAAAGCAAATTGGAGTTTGTCTGAGTATTTTTTCGCAAAATCAAGGAATAGATCGCAATTTTCCAAAAAAGTAGAAAATGCAATTCCGCCATAATGCAAATTACCAATAGTATGATGTGGTGCATATATGATTCGTTTTTTACCACTTTTATCTTTCCAAGGATCAACAAGAGTATCATTTAGCGAACTCATCATATCCATAAAAGGAGTGCCTGTAACACGAATATTTCGTCCATGGTTGGACATGAGTTTTCTATATTGATTTGCAAGCATTTCATTCTCAAAATAATAATGTAATCCATAGCGATGAACAGGTTGTATCATATTCCATTTTCCGATTGTAGTATGAAAACCATATTCACAAATTGTAAAAAGTGCATGTAGATTCCTTTCGAGCATGTGTAATGGATGCCTGTTCTCCACATAAGGTTTCTGATACATTATTATATCTGGATAGCACTGACTTATAATCGTAGCATTTTCTGATATCTCAATAAAAGGATACCCTTTTTCTTTTAAATAATCTCTCAGCTTATTTTCAGCACCAGGACTCTCCAAACTGGACGTTACACCGAGTATAGGTTCAAAATGCTGGTCAGTTAACATTTGGATATACAAGGGTTCTGTTTTCCATGTCGGTAACTCTGTAAGTAGGAACAAATATTTGATTTTTGGCTTTTTACGAATCTGCTTCAGACGATAAAGAGTATAAACATGGGTGTAGAGAAATAGTCGTATCAGATCTACACGATGCCGAATTCCTCGCAACCACCTTTGCTTAAAAGTAACCATGACGATATTTGAGCATTAGAGATTAAACCTTCCAATCTTTAGTAATCTCAGAAACACGAATATAGTCATTGTAAGTATCTATATCGTATGCACGCACCTTGATACCTCGCATAGGACAAAGGGGCTCGAACATATTAAATACATTCTGTGAGCAGTAGGCAAGGTGCCTTTTATCCATACATGCAGGACCCGTCCATTCGTAATCCCCCCCCTCACGAGAGAAGTCTAGCACTTCTCCGTTCTCATTGACATGTACACATACAGTATCCTCAGACGTGATATCGCCATAACAAATAAATTCACCTGGAGTATTCAGAAGCATTTTGACATCCTCTGGATGTACAAGAAGGTCACCATCCCATTCAAGTGTTTCCGGGTTTGCATGACGTGCTCCAAGATAATAGCTGGCACCTGTCTTTGTTTCAAAATAGCGATGGTTGTATACAAAAATAACATCATCACGAAACTTACGAACTTCCTCAATAATCTCTGTACCCTGAAATCCTATAACGAGACGGAGGTCTTCAACATCCTTGAATAATTTTAGCTGCCATGAAATCAGTGAACCACCATTGATCTGAACAAGTGCTTTTGTCAAACCAAGGCCAAGGCGAGAACCAATACCGGCACAAGAGATAACCACAGACTTACCATTACTAAATTTGCCATACAGTTGATTTAACTGTCGGCAAAGTGCATTCTCGTTAAAGATAACATAGTCACAGACAGACATCAAGCTCTGTGCTGGAGAATGAGTTAGACCTGCAGCAATACTGATGTTAGCATGACGCATTGCTTCAAGGTCGTTGTTACCATCACCTACGAAAACAACTGTTTCACCTAGTGCTTTGTACTGATCGACAATCTGTTCCTTACGAAGGATTGTTTTCAGTTTTACAACCTGATCTTCTTCTAATTCCGCTGTTGAACCATAGCATTGGCAACCAATCTTTTTGAAAAGTCCTTCGCACCAGCATGTGAGGTTGCCAGTTACGATAACACAATCTTCGGCATGTTCATGAATGAACTTTGCTACACCATGGTACAACGGAACCTGTGCAAGTAGATCTGAAGTCTCCTTCACTGAGTATTGACCAAGTATGTTCACTCTGCGAATAAAGCTCTCTATAAATGGCACATTCCCAGCTACGGTACGTGCTGTAAGTTCAGCTATCTGTTCAGTACACCCAAAATGTTCGGAGATAATAGGCAAAGTTTCCGCTGCGGTAACAGTGCCATCAAGATCAAAAAGGAATTTCATATGTTTATTTTTTGTCTGCCTATACAGTTCTGAATGAAGGCATTGAATCATAAACCTTTCGGTTCCACCCATATAGCCAGAAATCTATAAAGTATTAAAGTCGTGCATCAATAATACTACGATCCAATGTACATTTCACATCAAAAATGACACGCTGCTCCTTGAGAAGAGCTGATACATCAAGCCCCTCGAACGCCTTGTGTGCAACAGCAACAATAGCAGCATCGAACTTTTCTACAGGGAGTTCGTTAACCACTTCGATACCATACTCGTGCTTAGCAATAGCTGAGCTTGCCCAAGGATCATAAACGGTTACGTTTACATTGTACTCTTTAAGGGTACGATAGATGTCGATAACCTTGGTATTACGAACGTCAGGACAGTTCTCCTTAAAGGTAAAACCGATAATGATAATCTTTGAGTTAAGCACCTGAATACCTTTCTTAAGCATGTGTTTAAGAGTCTCTGTGGCTACATACTCGCCCATACCATCATTCATGCGACGACCTGCGAGAATGATCTCCGGATTGTGTCCATGACGCTGAGCACACTGTGCCAGATAGTATGGGTCAACACCAATACAGTGCCCACCTACAAGTCCTGGACGAAATGGAAGGAAGTTCCACTTGGTGCCCGCCGCTTCGAGTACATCTAGAGTATCTATGCCCATCTTGGTAAAGATGTGTGAGAGTTCGTTGACAAAGGCTATGTTGATGTCACGCTGGCTGTTCTCGATAACTTTAGCGGCCTCTGCTACCTTTATAGTAGGTGCGAGATGGGTACCAGCAGTAATTACAGAAGCATAAATCTCATTCACATACTGCCCCACCTCAGGAGTAGAACCAGACGTAACCTTCTTGATGTGTTCTACGGTATGTTGCTTGTCACCAGGATTGATGCGTTCAGGTGAGTAACCAGCGAAAAAGTCTTCGTTGAACCTCATTCCGCTAACTTTCTCTACTACAGGAATGCACTCATCCTCAGTAACACCAGGATATACGGTAGATTCGTAAATGACTACATCTCCCTTAGAGATCACCCTACCCACAGTAGTAGATGCACCATAGAGAGGGGTAAGATCGGGATTGTTATTCTCATCTACCGGAGTAGGAACAGCTACGACATAAAAGTTACAATCGCGAATCTTCTCGATGTCAGCTGTACATATAAAACCATGGTTGTTAATAGCATCCTGAAGAAGTTCGTCACTAACCTCGAGGGTAGCATCGTGACCAGCCATAAGTGCTTCGCAACGCTTTACATTCATATCGAAGCCCACAGTCTTGTACTTGGTAGAAAACAAACGGGCTAGTGGAAGACCTACATATCCGAGCCCAATCACGCAGATTTTTGTCTCTTTCATTTTGTTATGATGATTTATTATTTCTAGTATTTGCTTACAAATTCTCTTTATACCATTGGATTGCAGCCTCAATACCTCTCTCGAAACTCCAGTCAGGGTCGTATCCGAGAAGTTCTTTTGCCTTGGAAATGTCAGCATTGGAATGTTTAATGTCGCCTGCACGATCAGGACCAAACTCTGGCTCCATATCTACACCAAGGGCTTTGGTCAGACCATAGTAGATGTCAATGAGGTATTCGCGACCACCATATGCAATATTGAATGCCTGACCTGCTGCTGACGATGGCGCGAGACATGCCTTAAGGTTGGCTTCAATAACGTTCTCTATGTAGGTAAAGTCGCGTGATTGCTTACCATCACCATTAATGAGACACTTCTGTCCGTTGATGAGAAGTTTGAGAAACTTTGGAATAACGGCTGCATAAGCTCCATCAGGATCCTGACGACGACCGAAAACATTAAAATATCGCATACCATAGGTATCAAGTCCGTAATGACGAGTGTATTGTTTTGCCCACTCTTCACCACAACGCTTGGTTACTGCGTAAGGGCTAAGAAGGTTGCCTTCAGTACCCTCTTTCTTCGGAAGATTGGGTTCATCACCATAAACAGACGATGATGATGCATAAACGAACTTCTTCACTCCATTCTGTCGGGCAGATTCAAGCATATTGAGAGTGCCTTGAATATTATTGAGAGAGTAAAATAACGGCATTTCAATAGAACGAGGAACAGACCCCCATGCAGCCTGATTAAGTACATAGTCAACATCCTCACAAGCAGCCATACAAGTATCAAGTTCCTTGATATCACCTTTGATGAACTCGTAACGAGGATTGCCGAAAAACATATCAATATTCTTCTGTTTGCCAGTAGAAAGATCATCGAGTGCACGCACACGATATCCCATCTTAAGAATTGATTCACATAAGTTGCTGCCAATGAAGCCTGCAGCTCCAGTAACGAGAAACAAAGAGTTCTCGGGAAATTTCAAATGTCTGTAAGCCATAATGCTTTTTATTTACTTTATGATTTTATTCTTTTCGTTGTTAGCATAGTATTTTGTATTACCACATCGCTAAACTATACTTGTACGAGTTCCTTGTGCATCTAAAACTATAATCATCAGAAAGTACTTTGGCTACAATGAATTCCACCCAACCCTGTTATTCCTTGCTCTTATGAGTTTCTCCATAGCCATAGCCGTAACCATAACGTTTTCCATAACCATAGTATTTACCGTATTTACCATAATAATAGCCATATTTTTTTTTCTGAAAATCCAAACCATTGATGGCGATACAGAGATTAGACAGTTTGTTGTTTTCAGCAAGTTCGTTGATTAAAGTAAACTCTGCCTTACGAGTATAATCGGCGCGACATACATATACCGATAAATCTGCTACTCGACCAATAAGCAAAGTATCTGTCACCATACCTACAGGTGCCGTATCCAATATCACGTAATCAAAATTCTTCTTTAACGTTTCGACAGCCTTCTCCAGTCCGTCACGAGCCAACAACTCTGTCGGATTAGGAGGAACGGTTCCACCGGGAAGAATATACAAATTCTTGTTTATATCAGAAGACTGTACCAAATCCATCAGATTTATAGTAGGATTAGTCAAGAACTGAGTAATACCATGCTCCTTTTTAGGAATATTGAATACTTTATTCAATCCAGGCTTACGAATATCAAGACCTACAATCACAACCTTCTTGCCTAATAAGGAAAGACTAATAGCCAAATTAGCAGAAACAAAAGACTTGCCTTCACCGCTAATAGTAGAGGTTACCAAAATCACATTTTTACCGTTTTCAAGCATAAACTGAAGGTTGGTACGAACATTCCGGAAAGTCTCACTCATCAGATTATTCTGATTCTCAAATACAGCAATGGATCCATTCTTTTCATCCGCTAAAGGAATATCACCGATAACAGGGAGTGAAGTTAATTTTTCAATATCAGCACGACCTTCTATCTTGAACTTAGTCAAACTTATTAAATAGATGATACCTACCGGAACTCCTATGCCCAATATCAAGGCCGCCAAATAAATCGTCATCCGCTTGGGAGAAACCGGACCACCGTCCGCCTGTGCTTCGTCAATAATTTTGGCATTGTTGGCCATAGCTGCCAAAACAATGGCATTCTCTTCACGCTTCTGAAGCAACATCAGATATAGCCCTGCTTTGATTTCCTGCTGACGGGCAATACTAACAAACTGACGTTCCTGGGTAGGGGCATCACTGATACGACGGGAATAACGGCTTGCCTCACGAACCAAATCAGCTCTAGTAATCTCCAGACCTTTCAGAGTCGCATCCAAAGTGGTTTGTATGTTACCGCGCATTGCACGGATGCTAGCATTAAGATTTACAATTGCCGGGTTACTTTCCGTTGATGTACGTAACAGACGGTTACGTTCAGCCACCATTTCATTATACCGGTCAATAGCCCCCGTTACGCCGGCATCCTGCAAACCTACATTCGAAGGTAACACGTCATATTCGGCACCCTGCAGATATCTTTGCAAATCCATAACAAGATTAATCTGAGTCTGATTCTCCACACGTTTCTTCTCATACTCAGCATTACCAGCCAAAGCTATCTGGGCTTCACTGCTCAAATCCGTGATACCTGCGCTACGCTTGAAGTTCTCTAAATCACGCTCCGTACTACCCAATTCTTTTGAGATGATACCTATACGTTCGTCAATAAACTCGGCCGTTTTCTGAGCAACCTCATTCTTGTCATTATTGGCATTGATATTATACATTTCAAGCAGCTTGTCTATATAGTCCTTACCACGCTGAGTATTAGAATTCTTGAGTGAAACGGTCACTACAGAAGTAGCCTTCGAGGTAGGAATTATAGACAGAGAACCAGCATAACCCTTCGCCACGGAAAAAGGTCTGTTAATATAAGCCGTGATATGACGTTCTTTCGTAACACTCTCCGGACGAATAAGTGACAAGGTATCGTTATTTGCAAAAAAAGCAACCGTACCTTCATCGGTCGGGAGTATGGCAGGCAATTTCTCAAAACGTTTCCGATACTCCTTTTCTCCCACCCTGATCTGTACATCCATCACACCGGAAGGTTGCAAGGACATACCTACCTCCATTGTCTGCGGAAGTTTATCAGCTTCCTGTGGAGTCAAGCTTACCAGAACTGGGGAAGTACGATACAATTCCCTCTTGGGAAACCTATCCTCGTCCATATAAGTCACGAACAACCCCAGAGAGCTGACCACCTCCCTTGCCAATGTCCTGGAACTCAAAACTTCAATTTCATTCTCTATATTACCCGATGAGGAGACAAAGCCGTTCATCCCCATCTTCTCCAGCTCGGAAGACATATTCGCACCGCCGCCTTTCTTCTCATCCTTGATCAAGACAGTGGCGGATATATTATATATAGGTGTTGTCAGACGTAGATATCCCCATGCCAAGGCAACACAAACAATTATTGAAACCACGAACCATGGCCAGTGAATCAGACAACGGAAAAGGATCTCCTGAATGTTGATCTGTTCTTCGGATTGTGCCCCCGTTCTTTCTTTTCTTTCTTCAACCATACGATGTTACTATCTAAAGATATTTACTAATAAACTTGCCAATGATACTAGAATAGATGTAGCTGAGAACCAAAGGCTTGTACTGTTACTGATATCCGAATTGCGAGCCTTGGCCTTGTTAGGCGTCACATATACAATATCATTTTGCTGCAACCAGTAATAAGGGGAAAGGAGAGTTTCAGCCTTATTCAAATCCAATGTTATTATCTGCTGTTTACCATCAGCACCTTCACGAATCAGCTTTACATTGTCACGGATTCCATAAATAGTCATGTCACCCGCCATAGCCAAAGCCTCCAACAGGTTCACTTTCTCATTGCTGATAGTAAATGTACCTGGACCGGCAACTTCACCCAAGACGGAGATTTTATAGTTGACCATACGGGCAGTAACAATCGGAGTTTCTTTAATATAGGGCTTCAGTTTCTCCACTATCATTTGCTCCACCTCCTTTTTGGTCAGTCCACCTACTTTCAATATCCCCAATACAGGGAAATTAATATTACCCTCATTATCTACCAGATAAGTCTGTTGGGATGACTGGGAAGCACCCTGAGAACTTCCGGCCGTCATACCGACAGAACCGGTTGACGTCAGGTTGAAAGGAGCCGCCAGTTCAGGACTGGTACATGACACCATAATGGTGAGCTGATCCTTCGGCATTATCCTGGCATCGTACAGCGTTTCCTGTTGAACTGCCTGTTTCACCACTTCCGGGTCCTGCAGATAAGGAACTTTCTTGTATGACTGGCAGGAAGCAAGTAGAAAGAGCACAAACAGACAGGAAAGCATTCTCCCGACTTTTTTCCGTATATTTGTAACAACGTAAAATGAATTGTTCATAATATTTTCAAGTTTATTTTTAATTATCTAATACTTCAAATCGCGGAGAATTTTTTGATTTGAACTCCGGAACCACTTCCTTCATCAACTTCACCGTATCCATAATCTCTACCGCACGAGACAGTGTCTCAAATTCCGCATACGTAGTAAGAATATCAGTATATTCATACCGGCGTACTTTTGCGATCCTGATCTTTTTATTCTCAGTAGGAATCGTATTTTCTTTATCACTCAGTACCTCTTCATACAGTTTTTCACCCGGACGAAGCCCGGTAAACTTGATTTCAATGTCTTCACCCGGACGGTATCCAGCCAGTTCGATCATGCGAGTAGCCAAATCCACAATCTTCACAGCTTGCCCCATCTCAAATACAAAAATCTCGTTACCTTTTCCCATCGTAGCAGCCTCCATCACCAAGCGGCAAGCTTCGGGGATAGTCATAAAGAAGCGAGTAATATCAGGATGAGTCACTGTGACAGGACCACCGGTCGCTATCTGTTTGCGGAAGTAAGGGATCACACTACCATTGCTACCCAGCACATTACCGAAGCGGGTAGTCACAAATTTGGTAGTTCCGGAAATCTCGCCCCGTTCAATGGCTAAGCCTAGGCTCTGCACATAAATTTCTGCCAGACGTTTAGAAGCACCCATGACGTTGGTAGGGTTGACAGCTTTATCGGTAGAAATCATGATCATTTTCTCCACGTTGTATTCCACACAGAAGTCGGCGACGTGACGAGATCCTACCACATTGACAAGAACTGCTTCGCATGGATTCTCTTCCATCAAAGGAACGTGTTTGTAAGCTGCAGCATGAAACACGACTTGCGGATGAAACTTTTCGAAAACCATCCGTAGTCGTTCGCAGCTACGAACATCGCCAATGAAAGGGGTAAAATGCAGTTCTGGGAATGATTTTTCTAGTTCCAAGCGGATTTCGTGCATGGGAGTTTCGGCATTGTCGAAGAGCACTAAGTGCTTCACTCCAAAAGTAGCAATCTGGCGGCATAGTTCGCTACCGATGCTGCCGGCAGCTCCTGTCACCATCACGACTTTGCCCGAGAAGTTATCTATAATCTCCTGCATATTGATTTTGATCTCTTCGCGACCCAGCAGGTCTTCGATCTTCACTTCGCGGATCGCCGTTTTCTTCAATCCACTGCCCACAATGTCAATGGGAGGAGAGACCAGATTCTTGATACCGATCTTCTGTCCATACCGGACGAGTGTTTCCGACTCACGCTGCACAGCTTCGTAGGAAGGAAAGATGATGCCTCCAATGGTGCGCTTACTCATGAAATGAGTGAAGTTTTCTTCGTTCTTGAAGCAATAGACAGGCAAGTCGGAGATTCGGTAGGACTTCAAACGTTGATTGGGATTGATGTATCCTACTACTTGATAATGCTTGCTGGTATACATGCGTTGTTGTAACGACACGCTTTTATCATCTGTTCCATAGATCAGTACATTCGTTTTTTTAACTCTTCCTATTTGAATCACCACAAGGTCATAGACTAATAGCAAGGTGACGCGGAAACCAACCAAAACGACAATAGATATCAACAAATCAATAAAGCAACAAGCCCAAAGATAGCGATACTCAATCCAATCACCTCCCAACAAGGAGACAATCAGTAAACCTACTTCTTTAAGCAGTAGAGCAAGTGTAATCTTACCAATGCTCTTGATTGAAGCATGGCGTATGATGTTTTTGTGGACATTGAAAAAATAGAAGAGCGTAAGGCTGAAAACTCCGGAACAAAGCAGGAGTATTAAGAAAGGCGTTTTGTTGATATGGACTATAAAACCTGAAATAAAAAGAATGGAAATTAATGTACTTATTGTGGACAAGAGAGTATCCAAAGAAAGTACGATCCAATAATTAACATACTTTCTCTTCAATCTCAATTCTTGATAGGCTCCAAAAACAGCTTTAAAGAAATCCCCCATGTATCTCATTTTTTATCCCCCCTGAAATTAATTAAAAGAATAGCAAACGAAAGCCGACCTGCATTTATAGCCAGCCCGAACAGGGCTACTCTACAAAACAGAGTATCCAACTTTCTTATTTATCTATGATTATTGATTGATTAGCGATGATTTTAGGCTAATACTTCTACACATCCTACTGGTATATCGACACATGCACATCCCAACATTGTCAATCGGACGGCTACTTTCGATTTCCCGTTCACATTTAATAATTCCCCTTCCAGTCCTGCCAATGGTCCTTTTATTACTCGTATTTTTTCTCCCGGAGCCAATGGTGATGTACTCAAACTAATCGTTTCGTCCGAATAGTCGAGCATGAATTTAAATCGCGACATTTGCTGGTCAGGAATAATAGCCGGGGTACTCTCCCCACGTAGTACCAAGTAACGGCTGATAGAAGATAAAGTCAGGACTTCTTTTTGTTCTTGCAGATCAACGTGAACGAAAATCATCATCGGAAGCAGTACCCGGTCGACAATTTTACGGCGGTCGCTCCATTGATGGACTTCTTGTTGAATTGGAAGGAAATTTTCGATCCCCATTTTCGTAAGCCGCTCACCCGTTTTTTTCTCGTGACAAATACGTACGATTGCCACCAACCAACGTTTTGAGCGCGCTACGCTGCTGCCAATCACATTTGTTGGCAGAAGAATTTGATCGTTATTTTCGTTAATGATCATGTATGTTTACCCTTCATTTCCCGTCACCTGGTGGGTGACGGATTAAATTCGGGGCAAAGATAGGCAAAATCATAAATAATAAACAAGAAAAAATGCTTTATTTTTTACTAATCACCATTTATAGTTGATGCCGAAGCTCAGAAGTTCTTTCAATTGGAAGAAGCTGTTGCCTTCTGTGGGCTTGGAGCTATCATCGAAACGGGCATGCAGATAAAGCTTGGTAGAGAGGTAGCGGTTCAGCACGAAGTTGAACGTATTCTCCCACTCTACGCGGGCCCAATGGTAATTGGTGAGGTAGTTGAGACGGGACTCCAATGTGACGGAAGCGATGATGTTCCAATTGAAGGTGGATTGTAACTGAGAACCAAAATCGTTTTTGGAACATTTGCCCTCTTCCAAACCAAACTTCGTTTCGTTGACTTCCGAGCTACCCACGTAGCGCAAGTTGTAGGTGAGCGGGGCCGCAAACACGGAAAGATTGAACTTCTTCTTGCTCAGTTTGTAGTCCATACCGACACTGACCGCCAAATCGGCCGGAGACAGCAAAGATGAAACCAATTCTTCGCTGTTAGCTTTATATCCGTTGAAAAACTGTGTCTTAAACTCGGAAGAAATGGTATAGTACCAATTCTTGAAAGCTCTCAAACCTAATTTATTATATAAACGAAACTGGTCGGTATTGAACAGATATTTATGATATTCATCTGACGGAGTGGAGGTCATACCCACTTTAGCTTCCAGCTGGTTCTCAAACAGGACTTTTTCATTATCATTATAGTTGGCAAAAACCTGGAAAGTGGCTAACCCGGAGAAGTTACTTTCACCTCCCTTATACCAGTTATCCGAAAGGTGGTTCTGGCTGATCTGCAACGACCCGTTACCTCCGGTCACCCACCAGTTTGGTCGACTAATCTTCATATTGGCCTTTCCAACATTATCATCCATATTTTCCGGTTGGAACAGATGAATAACGTTTGCTCTGGGAGATATTTTCGGCTTCACATCGTGACGGAATACATCACGACTCATGATGCGGTCTTCTGTAGTGACAACCAAGTTCGGACGTTCCAAATAAAGATCCATCAATGCACTGTTCACTATTTTCTCGGCACGCTGGGTTTTGGTAAATGCCAGGGTATCATAAGGCAGAAGTTCCGCTGTCAGTTGAGGAGTGGTGTCCCATTGCATAGGCTTCCATTCCAATTTCGAATATTGAGCCATCGGAGCATAATAATATGCCAATGGTGTGAACAGACGAAAATAATCGGGATCAGACGGAATATAACGTGGCGGCACAGACAGGTCGTTCAAATAATCTAATTGCGCGACATACTTATTATATAAATAAGAAACGGTATCCAGTTTCGGAGTCGGCCCCGACATATTAAGTTTAAGCATCAAATATTTCTGAAGCTCCGCCGAAAGTGTATCTGCTTTCACGACTCTGGCTTTTGCCACAACTGTTGAAGATTTAACCGTTTTGGCTGGTTTAATCACTTCAGGAGCAGGCTGCAGAGAGTCAGTCGGAAGTGAAGCGGATTCGACAGGTTCCTGCGCAGAAAGCGACAACGATAATAATGACAGGATAAACGCTGAACTTAAAGTAGTAATTCTCATCATATTTGTCTATGGTTTAGGCTGCAAAGCTACATTATTTTGTTTAGAAATCATAGGATTCTTTCAAAATTGCATTTTTTAATAAAATTGTAGAGACGAAAGGCTGTAATCTTCCCCTTTTTTTTATAATTTTGCGCTTTTTAAGTTCGTAAGATACTACTAAGTAAACAATTATTAAAACAGTTATAGCTGTGGGAGAAACAAAGTATATTTTCGTCACCGGTGGTGTTGCCTCTTCATTAGGAAAAGGGATCATCTCATCATCCATCGGTAAGTTGCTGCAAGCAAGAGGTTATAATGTAACCATCCAGAAGTTTGACCCGTATATCAACATCGACCCGGGAACATTAAATCCTTATGAGCACGGGGAGTGCTATGTAACCGTAGACGGACACGAAGCCGATCTCGACTTGGGACACTATGAGCGATTCCTGGGTATACAAACGACAAAGGCGAACAACATTACTACGGGACGTATCTACAAGAGCGTCATTGACAAGGAACGCCGTGGAGATTATCTGGGTAAAACCATCCAAGTGATTCCTCACATCACAGACGAGATCAAACGGAATGTAAAACTGCTTGGTAATAAATACAAGTTTGATTTTGTGATTACTGAAATCGGTGGTACGGTAGGTGACATCGAATCACTCCCCTACCTCGAAAGTATCCGTCAGTTGAAATGGGAACTCGGTAAGAACGCTCTTTGCGTACACTTGACCTATGTGCCTTATCTTGCTGCTGCCGGAGAATTGAAAACAAAACCGACGCAACATTCTGTAAAGGAACTCCAAAGTGTGGGTATTCAGCCGGATGTACTGGTACTGCGTGCCGAGCATCCGCTAAGTGACGGACTGCGTAAGAAAGTGGCACAATTCTGTAATGTAGACGATAAAGCTGTTGTGCAGTCTATCGACGCGGAAACAATCTACGAAGTACCTATCCTGATGCAGGCACAAGGACTGGACAGCACTATCCTCGAAAAGATGGGACTGCCGGTAGGAGAAACTCCGGGACTCGGCCCATGGCGTAAGTTCCTGGAACGCCGTCACGCTGCAGAGACAAAAGAACCGATCAATATTGCACTGGTTGGAAAATACGATTTGCAGGACGCTTACAAGTCTATCCGTGAAGCTTTATCGCAAGCGGGTACTTACAATGACCGCAAAGTGGAAGTTCATTTCGTAAACAGCGAGAAACTGACAGATGAGAATGTAGCTGAAGCTTTGAAAGGTATGGCGGGCGTAATGATTGGTCCGGGATTCGGTCAACGGGGTATCGACGGCAAGTTTGTCGCTATCAAATATACACGTACACATGACATTCCGACTTTCGGTATTTGTCTGGGTATGCAATGTATTGCTATTGAGTTTGCACGCAACGTACTAGGATACGCAGATGCCAACTCACGTGAAATGGATGAAAAGACTCCGCACAACGTGATTGATATCATGGAAGAGCAGAAAGCAATCACCAATATGGGTGGTACGATGCGTCTGGGCGCTTACGAATGTGTATTGCAGAAAGGTTCGAAAGCATATCAGGCTTACGGACAGGAACATATTCAGGAACGTCACCGCCATCGCTATGAGTTCAACAATGATTATAAAGACCGATATGAAGCTGCCGGCATGAAATGTGTAGGTATCAACCCGGAATCGGATCTGGTAGAAATCGTTGAAATCCCGACTTTGAAATGGTTTGTCGGTACACAGTTCCATCCGGAATATGGCAGTACGGTACTGAACCCTCATCCGTTGTTCGTTGCATTTGTGAAAGCTGCCATCGAAAACGAAAAAGCAACGGTGAACGGCTAACGATACGTGGTAAACAACCGGTAGTTTGTAATTTATATAATTTGTAATTAAAATAAGAATGGATAAAAACACCATCACAGGTCTCGTTCTGATAGGTATATTATTGGTAGGATTCAGTTTTTTGAGCCGTCCAAGCGAGGAACAGATAGCTGCGCAAAAGAAATACTACGATTCTATTGCCGTGGTACAGCAGCAGGAGGAAGCGTTGAAGGCTAAAACGGAAGCTGCACTGGCTAACAGTCAAAAAGAGGTGGCATCGGCTGCCGATTCTTCTGCTTTGTTTTTCAATGCCTTGCATGGAACCGACTCTAAAATCAGCATCCAGAATAATGTAGCGGAAATCACTTTCACAACCAAAGGCGGACGTGTCTATTCAGCCATGCTGAAAGATTATATGGCACAGGACAAAAAGACGCCGGTCATGCTGTTCGACGGTGACGATGCTTCGATGAACTTCAACTTCTACAACAAGGCAGGAGCCATCCAGACCAAAGATTATTTCTTTGAAGCTGTGAACAAGACGGACAGTAGTGTTACAATGCGTCTGGCTGCGGATAGCGCAAGCTATATCGATTTCATCTATACGCTGAAACCGGATAGCTACCTGATGAACTTTGAAATCAAAGCGACAGGCATGGAAAACAAGTTGGCAAGCACCAAGTATGTGGACATCGACTGGTCACAACGTGCCCGCCAACTGGAAAAAGGATTCACTTATGAGAATCGTCTGTCGGAACTGACTTATAAAGTAACAGGTGACAATGTAGACAACTTGTCTGCTGCCAAAGATGACAGTCAGGATTTGCCGGGACGCATTGATTGGGTAGCTTTCAAGAATCAGTTCTTCTCGTCTGTATTTATCGCTGAACAGGATTTCGACAAGGTTTCCGTTAAGTCAAGAATGGAACAACAGGGAAGCGGATATATCAAAGATTATTCTGCCGAAATGAATACTTTCTTTGATCCGTCAGGCAAGGAACCGACAGAGATGTACTTCTACTTCGGTCCGAACCACTTCAAGACGCTGAAAGCGCTGGATAAAGGACGTGACGAGAAATGGGAGCTTCACCGACTGGTTTACCTGGGTTGGCCGTTGATTCGCTGGATTAACCAGTTTATCACGATCAACGTATTCGACTGGTTGTCCGACTGGGGATTGAGCATGGGTATCGTTCTGTTGATTCTGACTATTATGGTGAAAGTGCTGGTTTATCCGGCTACCTGGAAAACGTACATGTCTTCTGCCAAGATGCGTGTATTGAAACCGAAAATTGATGAAATCAACAAGAAATATCCCAAGCAGGAAGATGCAATGAAGAAACAGCAGGAGGTGATGGGCCTTTACAGCCAATACGGGGTAAGCCCGATGGGCGGCTGTCTGCCGATGTTATTGCAGTTCCCTATCCTGATGGCTTTGTTTATGTTCGTGCCGAGTGCTATCGAACTGCGTCAACAGAGTTTCTTGTGGGCGGACGACCTTTCTACTTATGATGCGTTCATCACATTCCCGTTCCATATCCCGTTCCTTGGCAATCACCTTAGCTTGTTCTGCTTGCTGATGACGTTGACAAACATCTTGAACACAAAGTACACAATGTCTATGCAGGATACCGGAGCGCAGCCACAAATGGCGGCTATGAAATGGATGATGTATCTGATGCCGATTATGTTCTTGTTCGTCTTGAACGATTATCCGTCAGGTTTGAACTATTACTACTTCGTGTCAACGCTGATTAGTGTGGGTACTATGATTCTGCTTCGTAGAACGACTGACGAAACTAAATTGTTGGCTATTCTTGAAGCGAAAAAGAAAGACCCGAAACAAATGAAAAAGACCGGATTTGCTGCTCGCCTGGAGGCGATGCAAAAGCAACAAGAGCAATTGCAGCAGCAAAGACAGAATAAAAAATAAGGAGTAATTCCTGAATCATATTCTAAGAAAGCCGGACATCCTATTTTGGTTGCCCGGCTTTCTTTCTCTAAAAAATAAAATAGGATGAAAACTAAATACTCTTATAAACAAATCTGGACGATTGCCTACCCTATCCTAATCAGTCTGATTATGGAGCAGATGATCGGTATGACGGACACGGCCTTTCTGGGACGTGTAGGGGAAATCGAGTTGGGTGCTTCTGCCATTGCAGGTGTATATTACCTTGCCATTTTCATGATGGCATTCGGTTTCAGCATCGGTGCCCAGATATTAATTGCGCGTCGCAATGGAGAAGGAAACTACAAGGAAATCGGACCCATTTTTTATCAGGGCATATATTTCCTGCTTGCCATGGCAGTGATTTTATTCACGTTCTCCATCGTATTCTCACCATATATCCTCAAGAATATCATTTCGTCTCCTCACATTTACGATGCAGCCGAGAGTTATATTCACTGGCGTGTGTACGGGTTCTTCTTCTCTTTTATCATGGTCATGTTCCGCGCCTTCTTTGTAGGTACGACACAAACCAAGACGCTGACTTTGAACTCTATTGTGATGGTACTTTCGAATGTGGTATTCAATTATATCCTGATTTTCGGTAAATTCGGTTTCCCGCAATTGGGAATTGCCGGTGCTGCTATCGGCTCTTCGCTGGCTGAAATGGTATCGGTGATTTTCTTTATCATCTATACCTGGAAGCGGATTGACTGCAGGAAGTATGCATTGAATATACTGCCTAAGTTCCAAGGGAAAACACTGAAACGAATACTGAATGTTTCTGTGTGGACAATGATTCAGAACTTTGTTTCTTTGTCTACCTGGTTTATGTTCTTTCTATTTGTGGAACATTTGGGAGAGCGCTCTTTGGCAATCGCGAACATGATCCGAAACGTGTCGGGAATCCCGTTTATGATTGCAATGGCATTTGCATCCACCTGTGGTTCATTGGTCAGCAATCTGATCGGTGCAGGTGAACAGGATTGTGTACGGGGTACTATCAGGCAGCACATTCGCATTGGATATATATTTGTATTGCCAATTCTGATATTCTTCTGTCTATTTCCGGATCTGATCCTACGTATTTATACAGATATGCCGGATTTGAGAGCAGCATCCGTGCCTTCACTGTGGGTATTGTGTTCTGCCTATCTGGTACTGGTGCCTGCCAATGTTTATTTCCAATCGGTATCAGGTACAGGGAATACGCGGACTGCACTGGCTATGGAACTTTGTGTATTGGCTATCTACGTCACATACTCTGCATATTTCATCATGTACCTGCGGATGGACGTCGCATTTGCCTGGACAACGGAATGCGTATATGGTATTTTCACGCTGATGTTCTGCTACTGGTATATGAAGAAAGGAAACTGGCAGAAAAAGAAGATTTAAATCCTTTTTTCACTATCTTCGCAAGAAAATAAACATTTTATAAAATATATGAGACAAGCTAATTTAATTATGATGTCGGCGGCAATGTTGTTAGCTGCCTGCGGAGGAACCAAAGACGCAGGCAAGACAGATCAGGTGCTTATCGAGAAATCGGATATTAAGATCGAAGGGAAGCGCATGACTCCCGAAGCACTTTGGGCTATGGGACGTATCGGCGGATTCGCCGTATCGCCCGACGGAAAGAAAATTGCGTATACGGTAGCGTATTACAGCGTACCGGAAAACAAAAGTAACCGCGAAGTTTTCGTAATGAACGCAGATGGAAGCGAAAATCAACAAATCACTCATACCCCGTATCAGGAAAATGAGGTGACTTGGATTAAGGGAGGCACCAAACTGGCATTCTTAAGTAA